>Ga0265301_10003561_pt1 | contig 16356 bp, 12 predicted proteins | sample AusTroGonzalo_MG_2_FD_193488 | JGI IMG/M metagenome (GOLD analysis project Ga0265301, IMG submission 193488) | Bovine rumen microbial communities from tropical cattle in Woodstock, Queensland, Australia - Gonzalo_04 | ecosystem: Host-associated > Mammals > Digestive system > Stomach > Rumen ...
GAATCTGTTCTCGTCTGACGGACTATCTGTCTGCAAGAGGCATAGACACTCAGCTCATCATGCTTACTTCATCGGTCGACGACATGAAGATTGTTGTCCCTGACTGCGACCTTGCCATCTCTCTGGGGGGAGACGGAACCGTTCTTACCTGCGCGGGCCTGCTCAAGGGCAGGGGAATTCCGATTCTTGCAGTCAATCTCGGAACATTCGGCTATATCGCTGATACTCCGGCGTCGGAAGTCGAGAGGGTCTTCGGGGAATATGCATCGGGAAAGAGCAATGTGTTCTCAAGGATGATGCTGGACGTACAGGTAATCCGCGGAGGAAAAGAAGTTTTCTCATCAAGCTCCCTCAACGATGTCACCGTTTCCGCCGTGACCCATGCAAGGATGGCCAGAATGGATCTCCTTGTGAACGGCACGCTGGCTGCCAATCTCAAGGGCGACGGAATCATAATCGCAACATCTACGGGATCTACGGCCTACAGCCTCTCTGCCGGCGGTCCGATTCTCGATGCATCCCTCGATGCAATGATAATCAATCCCATATGTCCGTTCGCAATGAGCGTAAGGCCTCTGGTAGGCGGCAGTGACACCAGGGTCGAGATCGTGCTTCCCCGCCAGAATACTGAAGTGGCTCTCACCTGCGACGGCCATGAGGTCTTCACCGTGTGTGAGGGAGACCGCATCACAGTCACACAGGGAAAGAGCAGGGCTCTGTTCGTCGAGAATACATCAAGGCGCTTCATAGAGGTCCTGAGGGACAAGCTGGGCTGGGCCGGAGGTTTCAATGCTTGAGCATCTGGAGATCCGGAACTTCGCTCTCATAGAAAACCTCTGCGTCGATTTCTCCGAAGGCTTCAACGTCATAACGGGAGAGACCGGATCCGGAAAGTCAATCATCCTTGGTGCCCTGGGGCTGCTGATGGGGGAGAAGGCTGATACCGGTGCGGTCAGAAGCGGTGCCGAAGAGATAGTCATCGATGCCGTACTGTCCGTTCCCGAAGGCCATGAGATACTTCCTTGGCTCTCCGAACGCGGTGTGGAGCCTGAAGACGGAGTGCTGTACATCAGGCGCACCGTCAAGGCCAACGGCGGCAGATCCCTTATCCATGTGCAGGGGCAGCTTTTCTCCCGCCAGGATCTCGGAATCCTTGCAGAGAGTCTGATAGACATGCACGGCCAGAGCGAGCACCAGAGCCTGCTTGTCAGCGACAGACAGCGCCGCATACTCGATTCCTATTCCCATAACGATCCGCTGCTTTACGACTGTCAGGAGGCCTTCAGGCTCATCGGCAGCCTTACCCATCAGAAGGAAGAACTTGAGAGAAAGCTTGTGGAGGGCCGCAGGCAGCAGGACTACCTGCAGTTTGCCCTTGAGGAAATAGAGAACGCGCGCCCGGTGATGGGCGAGGACGATGAGCTCAAGGACAGGATCCGCATCCTGGGACAGTTCGAATCAATCTACGAGAACGTGACGCTCTGCAACGACCGTCTCAAGGATGTGAGGACCGGCATATATGATGCAATCTCATCGGTCTCAAGGGCATCCAAGGTCGATCCCGGGCTTGCTGATTTCACGGCAAGGCTGGAGAGCGCAAGGATCGAGACCGAGGATATTGCTTCGGGACTGAAGGATTATCTTTCATCCGTGGACTATTCCCAGGACTCCGTCAACAGCATGCAGGACCGTCTTGCCACGCTTCAGAAGCTCAAGCGCAAATACGGGCCGACCCTTGCCGATGTTCTTTCATTTGCGGAGAACTCAAGGGAGACCCTGGAGATGGCCCAGAACTCGGAAGAATACCTGCGCAGGTGTGAGCAGGATCTGGAGAGGGCCGTCAGGGATTATGAATCGATAGCCCGCAAGCTCAGCGAAGCCAGGAAAAAGAATGCTCAGGTGCTTGAGAAGGACATTGAAGAGGTCCTCAGGACCCTGGGCATGCCCAACGCCGTCTTCCGTATCGAAATCACCGACGCCAAGGCAGGAGCCCATGGTTCGGACCAGATCTCGTTCATGATAAGCGCCAACCCCGGAGAGCCGGTCAAGCCCATAAGGGAGATTGCATCGGGCGGAGAGCTCAGCCGTGTGATGCTGGCTCTCAAGACGGTCCTTTCCAAGGCGGACAGCATCCAGACGCAGGTGTTCGATGAAATCGACTCCGGTATAGGCGGTGCGGTTGCACTGAGTCTGGCAAAGTGCATGAGCGGTCTTTCCCGCACAAAGCAGGTGATTGCCATTACCCACCTTGCAGGCATTGCAAGCGTGGCCGACACACAGATGGTCGTGACCAAGACCGTGAGCGGCGGACGCACCTTCACGCACCTGAAACAGGTGGACGGAGAGGACAGGGTGCACGAGATCGCACGCATGCTCAGCGGTGAGGAGAACGATATCTCTCTGTCCCATGCCAGGGAGCTCCTGGGGCGGTTGTAATGCCCCGAATTCTTGATTAAAATCGTGTGTTTCTCTATAATTCCGGTAACGCAGAAGGGGATTGAATGATACTCATAAACATCGAAAGCCTTTCAGACAACGAACTGAGGAACATCGCTCAGCAGGAAGATCTTGAGGATTGGGAAACACTGACAAGAGAAGAGCTCATCGAAGGTCTGGAGGATCTGTACGGAGAGGATGAAGAGGGTGGTCTTGACGGCAACTCGGGAAACTCCAAGAAGAAGTACATAAACACTCTCACCGACGTCCAGTCAGACAACGTGCTGTCGCTTCCCGGAGTCGAGAGACTGCCGGAATCATACAGTGATACTTCCATCCATATGATCCTGAAGGATTCCGACTGGGCCTATGTGTTCTGGAGCCTTTCGCCGCAGCAGATTTCCGAACTTGAGGAAAGCGGTGCAAGCCTCATCCTCAGGAACACGCGCCTTTCTGCGGAAGGTGAGCCGGTTGCCGAGTATGACATCGATGTCACGCTCGAGGATGCCAGCTGGACCGTGGAACTTCCTTATCATGGATTCGGATACAGGGTCAGTCTTGTGGCTGTATCCGGTGACAGCGAGACCGTCATCTGCACCAGCGAGAAGCTGGTGACATCCGAGGGCTGGTTCTGTGCCCATCCGGAGGAGCTGGAGGACGAGAAGACCTTCAGGACGGTATTCTCATCAGTGATCATGAAGGGTGGTGCAGTGATTCCCAACAGGCAGCTTCTCGCGCTTGTGGAGAGACTGCAGTCCATGCAGAAGCAGGAGGCTGACGAAAGATGAAGAGCAGACTGAATTTCATTTTCAACGCGCACATGCCTTTTGTCAGGCACCCGGAGTATCCCAAGTTCCTTGAGGAGGACTGGCTGTATGAGGTCATGAACGAGTCCTACATCCCGCTTCTGAGGATGATGTACAGGCTCAAGGAAGACAATGTCCCGTTCAGGCTCACGTTCTCACTCAGCCCCACGCTGTGTTCAATGCTCGGAGACGATCTTCTCAACGAGCGTTTCGGAGTGTACCTGGACGAGCACATCGAGCTCGGAGACAAGGAGATCGCAAGGCTTGAGTCCGATCCCGTGAAGCGTGCCCTGGCAACCGACTACAGGGACGAGCTCATTGCAAACAGGACCTTCTACAACGAATTCTGTCAGGGCAGGATCCTCAATGCTTTCAACGACCTTTCCAACCAGGGTTTCCTTGAGCTGATCACAACTGCCGCAACGCATGCATATCTTCCCGTCTACAGGGATTATCCCCTTGCAGTCAACGCACAGATAGAGACCGGTGTACTTGAGCACAGCAGGATCTTCGACAAGATGGCAGAAGGTTTCTGGCTTCCCGAGTGCGGTTATTTCCCCGGAGTCGAGGATTATCTGACGCGCCACAATATCCGCTGGGTCAGCATTGCTTCGCATTCCCTGATCCTGTCGCCGGACAAACCGGAGAAGGGTTCCTACAGACCTGTCAGATGTCCCAACGGACTCTACTGCTTTGTAAGGGATGAGAGGCTCTCGAGCCTTGTCTGGTCGTTCTCAGAAGGTTATCCCACGGATCCCGATTACCGTGACTTCTACAGGGACATCGGTTTCGATCTTCCCATGGACTACATCAGGCCTTATGTCCATGAGCCTGACGTCAGGTCCTTCACCGGCTACAAGTACTGTGCCGTCACCGGAAAGACATCGGACAAGAATGTCTACGACAAGGAAAAGGCCCTGCAGAAGGCCGATGCCCATGCACGCAACTTCCTGTACAACGTCACCTGCAAGACCCGCAGTCTTTCGGATGTCCTTGACGATGATCCCGTCTACACCGTCAGCTTCGATGCCGAGCTATTCGGCCACTGGTGGTATGAAGGCGTGAAATGGCTGGACAACCTGGTCAGGCTGATAGGGAAGGACGATTCCGTGGAGCTCATCACTCCCGCAGACTTCATCAACACCAAGCCGGAGGTCCAGACTCTCAGGCCTGCACTCTCAAGCTGGGGTGAGGGCGGTTATTCCGCAGTATGGGTCGACGGAGCCACCAACGCCGGTTACTACAGGCACATCTTCAAGGCAATCGAGAGGATGACCGAGCTCGCCGAGCGCTTCCCGGCACAGAAGAGCCTCAAGCAAAGGTTCCTGAATCAAGCCGCAAGGGAGACACTCCTGCTCATGGCAAGCGACTGGCCGTTCATCATCCACTACCAGACCAGTTCGGAATACGCAACCAAGCGCCTTGAGGGTCATATCCAGAACCTGAATCTTGTCTATGACAACATGTGCAAGAATGCAGTGAACACCGAGTGGCTGGTCAAGGCAGAGAAGAGGGACAACCTGTTCAGGAATCTGGACTACAACATCATGAACAGAGCCCATCTGGATGAGCCCAGTCCTATCTATACAGCAGAGTTCTGATTTGCCTTTACGGTAAAAATACACAGAGTATTACTTCGGCCGTCTCAAATGAGTTTTTCCTCGCAAATCACTGGACAATGTGATCCGTGCACAGCGTCACGGCCAGCAGATCCTCGTTTCCCTTTTCCTTGATGAAGTAGGTGGTAGTCTCGATTATCCTGTATTCCTTGCTGTCCGTTCCGTGGATCCTTCCCTTGAAGAGGATCTTCTCGTCACCGCGCTCGAATCTCTCTATCTGGTTCTCGATGTCGAATGTATCCATGAACCTGACGATGTCATCCGGATGCAGTGTGGTGCGGATCTGGTCGAACAGGTCCGTAAGGTTCCCTGAACGCGAGTAGTTGAAGTCGGTGAAGCTGTCATGCGACATCGTGTAGAAGCTGTTCCTCGAGAGATTCGACATGATTACCACAGGATATTCCTTGAACACCGTGTCCATCACCATGTCGATGGATGAGGGCTTGACCGAGCGGTGCACCTTGACCTCGGGCTCTGCTCCGGCTTCCTTCCTGCATGTCTCCAGGTATTCCTTCTCGGTCAGCGGCTTGGAGAAGATGTAGCCCTGGATCTGGTTGACTCCGAGGGTCTTGAGGAATCCCATCTGCTCGGCAGTCTCGACACCTTCCACAACGGCGTTGACCCTGAGCCTCTGGGCCAGCATCACCACGGATTCAAGCAGTACGCGTTCCTTCGGGTTTGTGCAGTTGGAACTGATCATGGCCTTGTCTATCTTCAGGGTGTCGACATCGATCGTCTTGATGAACTCAAGTGATGATGCACCGCTTCCGAAATCGTCCACGGCCACGGCGAATCCGCGGGACCTGATGTTGCGGACAAACGGCTCCACGATATTGGGAAGATGTATGTATGCGGATTCCGTGATCTCGATCTCGATCAGTTCATGGGGGATTCCGTAGGCGTCGGCAATCTCGCACAGACGCTGCTCTATGCTGTGTTCATACAGCACGTGCATTCTCGAGAAGTTTACCGATATGCGTACCTGCGGGATTCCCAGCTTCTTCTGTTTCCTGAGGGTCTTGCAGACCTCCTCGAACATGTACCAGTCTACAGCCAGGATGGAGCTGTTCTTCTCGAGTTCCGGGATGAACTCCGAAGGCTGGATGACCGTTCCGTCGGCCTTGACCCATCTGCAGAGCGCTTCCGCACCTACAAGCCTCTGGGTTTCGGTATCGTACATGGGCTGGTAGAAAGCCCTGAGTTCCTTCGTGACCATGGCCTCGTTGATTGCCTTAGCCACGCAATCGGTGTAGTGGGTCGGCTGCTGGGCCACCGAGATCTCTCCCTCGCTGATGAAGATGCGGCCCTTGAACACTACGCAGTTCTTGGCTCCGCGCTTTCCTATGTACAGCTGGGTATCTGCTTCTCCGATGACATCGCGCTCACGGCACTCGTTCGTGCTTGCCAGCGTACATCCGACGGTGACCGTGACATAGTCCCTCATAGTGTCGTCATTGCGCTCGAGCCTGAGTTCCTCGATGATTTCCTTGACCTTGATTGCCGTCATGAGGAGCTTTTCTTCAGAGACATCTTCCATGATGGCCACGAATTCGCCGCCGTTGTACCTGAACACCCTGGCTTTCTCTCCGGAAAGGAATTCAGCCGCAGTCTGTCCTATCCTGGCCAGGACCATGTCGCCCTTGGCGTGTGAATACTCGTCGTTGTATTTCTTGAAGTCATCGATGTCGTACATCATCACGCCGATGTTCTTGACTTCGCTTTCATGCAGCGAGCCGAAGTACTCATACAGTGCCCTGCGGTTGAAGACCTTGGTCTGGAAATCAAGGTATGAGATGTCCGCCAGCTTGCTCACCAGGCGTGCGCTTCTGAACGTGTAGGCACGGAATGCAAAGTAGGCAAGTACGGTACAGAGGCAGATGATCACGTTGCCTGCAAGAGAGTAGGGACTAGTCGGGAACATGAGCTTGGGAATCAATCCGGAAAACACGAGAACCGTCATGATCAGAACGCTGTCGAACAAGCTGTTCATGGTGATGAATGCGCAGGCTATGAGCCAGAATGACGCCAGCGTCACGCCGTCGGACGGCATCTGGCCTCTCCAGATGGGATTCATGAGAAGTGCTGATCCTATGATGCTCAGATGCAGCAGTATGACCATGATCCTGAGGGGTGTTCCGGTCCTCTTCCCGAAGCGCAGGTACAGGATTGCAATCAACGGTATGACCATACCCACAAGAAGTCCTATGCCTGAAATCGGGGAGTAGATGACTCCTCTCTTCCTCATGATGCTGACCACGAGCCAGAATGCATTGACGCCGAGCAGAAGCAGTGAAATCACAGTCATGATGAATGCGTTCTGCCTGTCGATATAGTTGGTCGTTATGTTCCTGTCATGGGCGGTATCCAGAGTGATTCCGTCGTTCATGAATCTGCCGTACAGGTCTGAAAAGAATCCGGTTCTGTTCTTCTTGCTCATGGCTTTGCCTCAGTATCCCAGCTGCTCGCCGATGATTATGACGGTCATACGTCCGTTCTGCTGCCTTCCGGTGACCACTGCACTGGTGCAGAGTCTTGATGTGCAGGTTCCGGAGGCAGGGAACATGAGGTTGTTCCTGTCTATGGTCATGTTGATGCAGTGCCCGTGCTTGGCGCAGTATGTATCCATTCCAAGCCTGACCGCGTTTGCGGGTGCGCTGACGGTCTTTACGCGTATGATTGCATCCTCGATTGTCGGGACTATCTTGTTGTAGCCGGCCAGCACTATGACGCGCCTGGGGCCGAATACAAAGGCACAGAGCCTGTTCCCGGTTCCGTCGACGTTGTAGAGCAGTCCGGTCTCGGTAATCGCGTTGGTGCTTGAGACGAATGTGTCGGCCATGACGCATTCCTGCTTCCTTCTGAGGGCATCCTCGGGGGAAAGGCCTGTCTCATATCTGTCGATGAACCTGTATTTGGGATCCCTGATCAGCTCCATCGCTCCTATCTGGCTGAGCGTGACCGAACCTCCGACACCGATGGTGCTGCCGGGAACCAGCAGTTTCTCAAGGAGTGCGAGTGCGCTCTCCTTGTCGGGGACGTAGACGGCTTCTATTCCGTTCTTTCCGAGGTTCTCGATTGTGCGTTTGATGCGCATATGGACGATCTTGTCCAGATTAGGCTCTGTCATGTTCTTTCCCCTCTTCTTTTACACAAGTGCTCTCATATTAGAATAATATGCTTTTCATTGACCGCGCAACCGTAGAAAAGACAAAAAAAGGCGTTTCCGTTGTGGAAACGCCTTTAGTACGGTCGGCTGACTGCCGCTCTCAGTTCTTGTGCTCGAGCTTCAGAGTCATTGTGCTCTGGTCGCAGACCTCGGCCGGTCCGTAATACTGGATTGCACCGGGGAACGTGAAGCAGGTTTCCACTGCCCATTCGTCCCTGTGGGATGCGAAGTATCTGAACGGCTCGCCTTCAAGCTCGACAAGGGCCTTCTTGATGACGGGCTTCTGCTCGCCGTGGCGCTGCTCGAGGTTCATCATCATGGTGATGGGGATTCCGCCGGCCTGCCACTGGTCTGCCGGCTTGGAAAGCTGTGTTACGCTTGAAAGATAGCCGGTAAGGTTGGCAGAAAGCAGCAGGGCTGCGTTGTAGCCCAGGCTGTAGCAGTAGTCAGAATCGAAGTTGGACGGGAATGCGCAGCGTCCCTCGTATCCGAAGAAGTGGGACAGTGTGCTGAACTTGCCGTCGTACTTTCCGGCAGCCTTCATCTCCTTGAGTCTCTTGGTGACTGTCTGAATCAGAAGCTTCTCTGTCTCGATCTTGGAAACCTGTACGTTGCCGTGGGGATCGCGGTCGGCCAGAAGCTGTCCCTTGATCTCCTCGGGGAGGCTGTTGAAGACCTTTGTGGACTCTGCGGAGAGCTTTGTGCTGACAAAGGCGATCTTGTCCGAGACGGACTCGAGGGCGTTGAACTCCTTCTCCGTCCTGGCAAGAAGATCGTTGATCTCCCTGATGAGGACCTTGAGGGAGGGGACGAACTCGATCAGTCCTTCCGGAACAAGGACGACACCGAAGTTGTTGCCCTTGGCGGCACGCTTTGCAACGATGTCCGCGATGTAGTTGGTAATCTCCTCGATGCTCTGGTTCTTTGCCTCGACTTCCTCACCGATGAGGCAGATGTTGGGCTGTGTCTGAAGGGCGCACTCCAGTGCGATGTGGCTTGCGCTTCTTCCCATGAGCCTGATGAAGTGCCAGTACTTGCGGGCCGAGTTGGCATCACGCTCGATGTTGCCGATCAGCTCGGCATATGTCTTTGTTGCAGTGTCGAATCCGAAACTGGTCTCGATGCTCTCGTTCTTGAGGTCTCCGTCGATCGTCTTGGGACATCCGACCACGCAGACGGGCTCGTTGTTTGCCCTGAAGTACTCTGCCAGGACTGCTGCGTTGGTGTTGGAGTCGTCGCCGCCGATGATGACTATTGCGTTGATGCCGTGCTTGCGGCAGACCTGTGAACAGACCTGGAACTGCTCTGTGGTCTCGAGCTTTGTCCTTCCTGAACCGATGATGTCGAATCCGCCGGTGTTGCGGTAGGCATCGATCAGGTCATCGGTCATGATGATGTGCTTGTCGTCGAGGATTCCGCTGGGGCCGCCGATGAAGCCGTAGAGCTGGCTCTCCGGATTGGCCTTCTTGAGTGCGTCGTAGAGACCGCAGATGACGTTGTGTCCTCCGGGTGCCTGTCCGCCTGAAAGGATGACTCCCACGTTCATCTTCTTGCCGATGTCGGTGTTGTCTCCCTTCTCGAACGATACCTTGGGAAGTCCGTACGTGTTGGGGAAGAGTTTCTTGAGCTTTTCCTGGTCGCTGACGGACTGGGTGGGTTTTCCGTATGAGGGTTTGATCTTCCTGATGTCCTCTCTGAGGATCAGCGGAAGCTTGGGATTGTAGGAATATCTTGCTTTCTGAAGTGCGGAGACTTTCATAAGGTCCTCCTGAAATATCTTGATAGCTCCAAGCTTACTTTCTACGTGTTTTTTTTTCAATAACCTGTGGTAGAATAGGGCCATGGTATTCGAAATCTGGGTCGATGCAGACTCAGTCCCCAAAGGGCTCAGAACCATCATCCTCAGGGCTGCATCCCGTCTGTCCCTTGCTTGCACGTTCGTGGCCGACAGACAGCTTCCGGATGTCGTGCAGTACATTGCCGATGACACATTTGCGCTCAGGCAGAAGGCCAGGGAGCAGGGGATTGCGGATGCAGACGAAATCCATGCCGTGAAGTCAAGGATCCGCATGGCGGTTGTGCCGTCCGGACAGGACAGTGCCGACGACAGGCTGGTGGAGGATGCGCCGGCAGGATCGCTCTGCATCACCCATGACATCCCGCTGGCTTCCAGGCTCCTGGACAAGGGATGCCATGTCATTGACGACAGGGGATCCGAATACACTCGGGACGACATCCACGCAAGGCTGGGAGACCGGCTGGTGAACAAAGAGCTCAGAAGCTGGGGCGTCTTTGCCGAGCAGCAGGGAAGGATGGATGCGTCAAACCAGAAGGCGTTTGCAGATAATTTCGACAGGATGCTCACACGGTTGGGCAGACTATGAAGGAGAGATGGAAAACAGGAGGAAACATATGGAGAATCTGATGAAGAAACTGAAGGAAGCCCAGGCTTACATCGAGAAACAGACAAAGGGCATGCCCATAGAGGTGGGTCTTGTGCTTGGATCAGGACTTGGAGACATGGCACAGGAGATAAAGAATCCCGTCATGATAAGCTACAGGGATATTCCGAATTTCCCGGTTTCCACGGTTCCTGGACATGCGGGAAGGATGGTTATCGGAGAGCTACAGGGCAAGAACGTCCTGTGCATGCAGGGCCGCTTCCATTTCTATGAGGGTTACGGCATGGATCAGTTGGTGTTCCCCATCCAGGTGATGAGGATGCTCGGAATCGAGTATCTGATTCTGACCAATGCCGCCGGCTGCGTGAACGTGAACTGGGAGCCGGGTACACTGATGATGATAACGGACCACATCAAGCTTGCACCTGAATCACCGACGCGCGGACCCAACGAGGAAGAACTCGGATCCAGGTTCTTCGATATGTCCAGAGCCTATGATCCCGATCTTCAGAAGATCGTCAGGAAAGAAGCCGGGAAGCTCGGAATTCCCCTCAAGGAGGGAGTGTACATGTTCTTTGCAGGTCCGAACTTCGAGACTCCGGCAGAAATCAGGGCTGCAAGGATCCTCGGTGCCGATGCCGCAGGTATGTCGACAGTGCCTGAGGCGATTGCCGCCGCACACTGCGGACTCAGGACAATCGGAATCAGCTGCATGACCAACATGGCTGCGGGAATCCTGGACCAGCCTCTGGGACATGATGAGGTCCTGGAGACAGGACTCAGGGTCAAGAACAGCTTCTCCGCACTCATCAGGGGAATCGTGGCAGCCCTGTAAAAACCCCGGCTGTCTAGGAAATAGGCGAAAAAAAAGTGTTTTTCAGTGAAAAGTCATTGAAAAACACATTTTTTATTTCGATTACAGAGACATTTACTGTCCGTATGATCCGATTGCCTATGACAGCAGGGCACGGTCGGAGAGTTCCTCTCCGCTTGTCTTCACGAACTGTTCCATGAGATCTGTCACAGTCAGCTTCTGCTTTTCCTCTCCCTTTATGTCAAGGATGATGTGACCTGCGTTCATCATGATCAGCCTGTTTCCGTAGCGGATGGCATCCTTCATGTTGTGGGTCACCATCATGGTCATCAGTTTGTTCTCCGTGACAATCTGGTCTGAAAGAGTCAGGACCTTCTGTGCGGTACGCGGGTCAAGGGCCGCAGTGTGCTCGTCCAGGAGCAGCAGCTTGGGCTTCTTGAGCGTGGCCATCAGAAGGGTGAGGGCCTGACGCTGGCCGCCGGAAAGCAGGCCGACCTTCTCGGTGAGACGGTCCTCAAGGCCCAGGCCCAATGTGGCCAGCTGTTCCCTGTATTCGTCTTTCTCCGCCTTGGTGACACCGATCTTCAGCCCGCGTTTCTGTCCGCGGCGCTTGGCAAGTGCAAGGTTCTCTATGATCTGCATGGTTGCGGCGGTTCCGAGCCTGGGATCCTGGAAGACACGGCCCAGCCAGAGGGCCCGTTTGTGTTCGCTGAGACCCGTGACGTCGTTGCCGTCGATGATGATTCTTCCGCTGTCCACGGGCCATTCGCCTGCAATGGCGTTGAGCAGGGTGGACTTTCCTGCACCGTTGCTTCCGATCATTGTGACGAAGTCTCCGTCATCAAGATGAAGCGATACTCCGTCAAGGGCCACCTTCTGGTTTATGGTGTTGGGATTGAACGTCTTGGAAATGTTGATCAGGTCAAGCATGTCTGGCTCCTTTGGTGAACTTGCCCTTCCAGTAGGGGATGGCAAGGAACACTGCGACCACCAGAGCTGACAGAAGCTTGAGCATGTTGGTGTTCAGACCCATCCAGAGGACTATCTGGATGACGATGTAGTAGATCACGGCACCCAGGGAGACTCCCATGAGCTTGAGTGCAAAATTGTGGAAGATCTTTCCGAAGATGACGGAGCTTATTATGACTGCGGCAAGGCCTATGACGATTCCTCCGCGTCCCATGTTGACGTCAACGGCACCCTGATATTGCGAATACAGTGCAGAAGAAAGGGCTACTATGCCGTTTGAGATCATCAGTCCGATTATCTTTGAGACGTTCACGTTGATGCCCTGGGCGCGTGCCATGTGCTCGTTAGAGCCGGTGGCCCTGAGCGATGCTCCGAGCTCCGTGCCGAAGAACCAGTACAGGACGCCAATCAGCAGTGCCGTGACGATGATCATTATGAAGATGGGGTTCTCAAAGCCTATGACCTTGACGTTCCTGGAAGAAATCAGGATGCGTGTGGTCCTGAAGTTGATTCCCTGGTTGGCCTTGAATCCCATTATCGCCAGGTTGACGGAATAAAGGGAAAGCTGGGTGAGGATACCTGCCAGGATGGCGGGAATGCCCATGGCCGTGTGGAAGATTCCCGTCACCAGACCGGCGATCATGCCGGCCAGGACTGCGCAGAGAATCGCCAGCCAGAGGTTGGCTCCGTTGAGCAGCATCATGACGCAGACGGCACCGCCTGTGGCCATGGTGCCGTCTACCGTCAGGTCTGCGATATCAAGTACTTTGTAGGTCAGATACACTCCGATTGCCATGATTCCCCAGATGAGACCCTGGGCCACGGCTCCCGGAAGCGCACTGATCAGAGATCCGATGTTCACTTGAATCCTCCGAACATAAATCAGATTGCAGTGTAGTCAGAAGGAATGCTGATGCCAAGTGACTTGCAGAGCTCTGCATTGTACTTCTTGATGGGGTTTGCAGCATACTCGATGGGCATCTTGGAGACATCGGCTCCGTTTGCCAGGATCTGGACGGCCATCTTTCCGGTCGTGTATCCGAGATCATAGTAGCTGATTGTGAGTGTTGCCACTCCGCATCCGGAACAGATTCCTTCCTCTCCTGCAACTACGGGCACCTTTGCGGGCTCGACGACGTTCCTGATGGCTTCGGTGCAGGAAGCTGCGGTGTTGTCGGTGGGGATGTAGATCACGTCACATGCGCTGCATGCGCTCTGTGTTACGGAAGCGACATCATTCGAATCCGTGAATGCATATCTGGTGTGCTTGATTCCGAGCTTGTCGAGATACTTCTCCATCTCGGTGATCTGGTAGATTGAGTTGGCCTCGGCCGAGCAGTAGAGCAGTCCGACTGTCTTTGCGTTCGGGAACAGCTCCTTGATCATATCTGCCTGCTTGTCCAGCGGGGCGAGGTCGCAAGCTCCGGAAACGTTGATTCCGGTTGCTCCTGTGCCGTCGAGCGGCATGCCCAGAGCCGTGGCGTAGTCGGTGATGGATGTTCCCAGAATGGGAATCGTGTCGGTTGCCGAAGCGGCAGACTGGAGCGGGGGAGTTGCATTGGCCAGGATAAGGTCGACTTTGTCGGACACCAGGCTGTTGATGATGGTTGTGACTGTTGCCATGTCAGCCGATGCGTTCTGGTAGTTGAACTTCACGTTGTCCTTTCCGAGAGCCTCGATGATGGCATCCTCAAAGCCCTGGGTAGCTGCATCCAGTGCGACATGCTGTACGAACTGGCAGATTCCCACGTTGTATGTTGTCTTGGCGGCTTTCTCAGATGAGCCTCCGGCGAATACCGTTGAACAGGTGAGGCACATGATCAGTGCCAGACAGATGATGAGTGTTTTCTTCATATACTTGTTCTCCTTCCCAAGTGTTTTCAAAAGCTTACGTCCTTATAGAAAAAAAGCCGGATTTGGTCAATTGATTTGTCTGAAAAAACAAATGGAAAATGACATATTTTGAGACTTGTGTGCGATATTTGATGTATGGTGGCCGTTTATGACAAATGGCAGAATCAGATTATTGTCCTTTTAGACAAAAAAGGCAGCCGTCGCCGGCTGCCGTCTGAAATACCTGATACGATCAGAGGTTTTCGAATACCACGGTTCCTTTCTTCCTGAGCCACAGTTCCTCAAGGACAAGTATGATTGCCAGGAAAGCAACCCAGATGAACAGGACAATCCTGGTTCCGATTGCCGGGGCAAGGAATATTCCGGAAACGATTATCAGTCCGGCCTCGACCCATCCCAGGAGCATGTCGAGGAACGGGTTCAGACCCTGCTTGACCAGAGCGGTCTCGCTGGTCCAGCGGAGGTTGGTTCTCTTCAGGTCCAGGAACAGTCCGAAATCCGCCTGGATGAAACATGCCATGACCGTAAGCAATACCACGATCAGTGTGTCAGCCACTGCCATGTGCATCACAATAGCGGCGCTGAGCAGCATCAGAAGGGAAACCGGAGCCGACAGGAGCACGTTGGTCCACCTCTTGATGCTGAGTATCTGCATGCTGGAGACCGGCAGTGTCTTCAGGATCCAGATGCTGCTTCCTTCAAGCGACACGGAGAATGAAGTGAGATAAATCATCGAGGCCAACGTAGCTATGGCACCGAACAAGTAGAGGGGAAGGGCATCCAGGATTGCCGGAACATTCGCAGAAAAGAGGGCATACAGGTTCCCGCCCTTGATGAGCAGCGCAACCGCTGCCACCACCATGATCAGGCAGCTCAGGAGGCAGTTCAGCATGATTGTGGAGCTTGAGGTGATGCGCTTCATCTCCTTGAACAGCAGGGCTTTTCCGATTCCCCGCTGCTTTGCCTTGGTTTCCTTGTATTTGATTTTTGCAACGCCGGTCTTTGTGGTGACGATCTTGATGAAGGTCTTGGAGAGCAGTACATACACCCCGACCAGGACTAGGATCACTGCGGCGGTCACTGCCAGCATTGGGACTGCCTTTCCGCAGCCTACAAGGCCTATGTTGTACAGTATGGACATTGCGCCGCTTACATCGATATCTGCCTGCTGGATGTTCATGATGAACTGCTGGATCGTGCCGTACAGCTTGAAGTACACCACATAGTACAGTCCGAGTCCGATCAGTGCGATGATGGTTGTCATCAGGCTCTTGTTCTTCATCTTTGCGCTTATCTTGGCCACCACCCAGCCCAGTGCAACCGAGAGGATGAAGACGAGAAGTACGACATCGATGGAGAATACAAGCGGTCCCACGATGCTGCCCACGCTGAACGGGGCGGCAATGACATACATGATGAACGTGGGGATGAGCACCACGGCCGAATACATCAGGCCCGTGAGAAACACTCCCATCAGCCTAGAGATCAGGATGTACCTGATGGGGATAGGCATGGACAGCAGCAGGTCGTTGTCCTTGGACATATAGAGGGAAGAGTAGGTGCTGAACACGCTTCCGAATATTCCGAGTACGACGGCGATTCCGCCCATGATCAGGAAATAGAGCCAGCCCATGCCTACTTCGACCAGAGGTGCGGCCAGTGCATGTGCCAGGAATCCGAACAGGACGCCCAGATATCCGACCATGAGAAGAATATAGAAGGATACGTAGAGGATGACGCCTTTCTTTGTCCTGTTCCTTCCTTTTCTTGCGTCATAGAAGAAGCTTCTGTTGATCTCAAGCATCTGCTTCTTCAACAGTGTCTTGAGCATGTTCAGACCTCCGGTTCCTTTTCTTCCTCCAACTCCAGGAACACGTTCTCGAGAGAGGAGTCTCCCTTGACCTCTTCCATGGTGCCGGACTTGATGAGCTTTCCGTTCTTGATGATGGCGACCTTGTCGCAGAGTTTCTCCGCCACTTCCAGGACGTGTGTGGAGAAGAAGATTGCTCCACCGTCGTCACACAGCTCCCTCATCATCTGCTTGAGGATGTGGGCTGCCTTGGGGTCGAGACCGACAAAGGGCTCGTCCATGATGATGAGCCTGGGCTGGTGGATCCATGCGGAGATGATGGCCAGCTTCTGCTTCATTCCGTGCGAGTAGGCGTTGATCGGCTGGGCCAGATCATCGGTGAGCTCGAATGCATCGGCATACTTGCGGATGCGCTCCTGCCTGTCCTCTGCGCTGACGCCGAACACGTCTGCAATGAAGTTGAGGTATTTGATTCCGGAC
>Ga0265301_10003563_pt1 | contig 16354 bp, 14 predicted proteins | sample AusTroGonzalo_MG_2_FD_193488 | JGI IMG/M metagenome (GOLD analysis project Ga0265301, IMG submission 193488) | Bovine rumen microbial communities from tropical cattle in Woodstock, Queensland, Australia - Gonzalo_04 | ecosystem: Host-associated > Mammals > Digestive system > Stomach > Rumen ...
TTCCGAAAGTTTTTTTTCCGCTTCTGAAAGCAGATTCTCGCTTTCCTGCAGTTGTTCGTCTTTTTCTTTTACCTGCTTTGTAAGGTCTCCGTTTACGGCGATGGCGCGTTCCAAAACCGCTTTATACGCATTTGCGTCTTCAGATTCTGTTTGCGAAATTTGTTCTGCGTCTTCTATGACATCATTATCTTTGCGAGGCTCCGCATTCACGTCATAGTAATCAGGATCAAATATAAAGCTGAAATCGTCTAGTGTGGATACATCCATCCAATGACCGAAATTTTCCTCCTGGCATACAAGAGTGTTGTGATCAAAGCCATTCTGCTTAGACAGCTCTTTTGGCGGGAGCGGGCCGCGTATGCCTTTATTGATATAAGCGTAATACTTTCCTGATGTTGCCATAACTATATGATATTAAATGCCGCGCATATTCTCAACATGGATATTGTCATTTTCCTAATATCCTGATGATGTTTTTCTTGTTTACCGGGCTGATTACCCCTTTATCTGTGATTATAGCTGTTATCAGCTTTGCAGGAGTAACATCAAATGCCGGATGGCGGGTTTTGACATTTTTTGGCGCAATTCTTATGCCCTTAATATTTATAACTTCAGCAGAGGAACGCTCTTCAATGATTATGTCATTGCCGCTCTCTGCCTTCATGTCAAATGTGGGGGCAGGGGCTGCTATGTAAAAAGGGATATTGTGATATTTGGCCGCAATGGCTAGAGCATAAGTGCCTATTTTATTGGCAGTGTCCCCATTTGAGGCAATGCGGTCTGCGCCTACCACGATGGCATTAACTCCTTCTGTTTTCATGATATGCGCCGCCATATTGTCCGTAATAAGCTCAGACGGTACTTTTTCGCGCATGAGTTCCCATATTGTAAGACGTGCTCCCTGCAAGTATGGGCGTGTTTCGCATGAATAGGCATGCTTTATTTTGCCTTGCTTGTGTGCTGCGGTTATTACTCCCACTGCGGTTCCGATGCCCATTGTCGCAAGAGCTCCGGCATTGCAATGAGTCATTATTATGCAGTTTTTAGGGAGAAGATCTGCCCCGTATTTGCCCATTGCTTCACATGAGCTTATGTCTTCTGCAGTGATCTTATCCGCTTCCTCAAAAATGATTTTACGCAAGGCCTTTGCGGTCTCGGACCTGAAAGAACCTTTGTTTTGCTCAGCAAATTTTCTTGCTGTTCCCAGCATTCTTGCCGTGGCATAGAAAAGAGCTGTAGCCGTAGGCCTTGCGGCATTAAGTATTTTTGCTGTTTTTTCTGCTGTTTTTATAAGAGACGATGAAGATATTGGGCATAGCCTGTCTATTTCTAAGGCGAAGCCATAAGCTGCCGCGCAGCCTATAAGCGGAGCGCCGCGCAAGGCCATGTCTTTCGTTGCTTTTGCCACATCTGCGGCGCTTTCAGCTTTAATGTATTCTATTTTGTCTGGAAGCAGGCGCTGATCCAATATAAATAGTTTCCGTTTTGAGAGCTTTAGCCTGGCTGGTATCATTTTTTGATTCTCCGTTTATTTTTAAGGAATGGCATCAAGCATATTCTTCAGCTGTTCTTCAGTCTTGCCGGTGATTTCAACTGTTTTTTCGCGTCCCTTGGCTCCGCGTATTATGCTTACCTGTTTTGCCGGGACTTCAAAGAACTGGGAAAGATAATCTCTCAGTATGTCATTTATTTTCACATCTTCTGCGGCTGCGGTCACGGTGACGCGGAGGACGCTCCCGATTCTGGAAATGACCTCGTTATTGTCTCCATTAGGTATAACGCGAATTTTTACTATCATATTTGCCTCTCTTTCCGTTTTTATGTGAATTATTGCTGAAGATTTTCAGCTTATTTAAAAATAGCGCTGCCTATGCGGATCATAGTAGATCCGGCATATATAGCTTCCATATAATCTCCGCTCATTCCAAGGGAGAGCACATAAGTTTTGCCAGGGCTGGCGCATTGTTTAAAATCTCGGTCAAAAATTTTTTTTACCTCTAAAAAAGCTTTTTTTATTTCCTCGGGCTGAACATGGGCAGGGGCTATTGCCATATATCCGCGTATGTCAATATTTTTCATTTGCCGTACTGCGTTTAGCAGTCCTGCGGCTTCTCCCAGGGCAATGCCGGACTGTGTTTCAGATCCTGATATTTTTACTTGTATTAGCGCAGGCATTATTTTCCCGGCTGCCGCAGCATGCCTGTTTACGGCAGAAGCGATTTTAATGCTGTCAATGGAATCTATTGAATCAAATATCTGAACAGCCGTTTTTGCTTTATTTGTCTGGAGATGCCCTATCAGATGAAGACAAATTTTTTTACGCAAGTCTGAAAGATTTCCTTCTTCCCAACGGCTTTTTACGGACTGTACTTTATTTTCCCCCACTTCAGTTATTGAGTTAAGGCTGATCAAAAGCCTGATGTCTTCTTCTGACGCATACTTGGTTACAGCCATAAGTGTAATTTCTGAAGATTTGCGTCCGGTCGCGGCGCAAGCTTCATTTATGCAGTCCCTTATTCCTGCAATATTTTTTTTTAGGCATTCCAGCCTTGCATTGGCTTTAGTATACATTTTCCGCTAAGTACATTCTAGCATATATTAAGAGGTTTGACAAATTTAAATTACACTGATTTATGCCGAAAAATTATTGAAAAAATTTATTTGAGAAGTGCGTTTACAAAGCAAAAGGCAAAGATTGAGCATGCTAAAAGCTTGTAAGCCGTGCCTGCAAGAAAGCCTAGAAAAGCTCCTGTTCCCCCTGCAGCTGCTTCAGATAAACGCCGTCCTGAAATAATTTCTCCAATAAATGCTCCAAGAAAAGGCCCTAAAAGAAGGCCTAGTGGAAGAAAAAAAGTGCCTATTCCTGTCCCTATTATACAGCCGGCAATGCCGTATTTTGTGCATTTAAATTTTTTTGCCCCGGCTGCAGGAACAATTGCGTCAAAAATGAGAGCTGAAACAAGCAGCGCGGCTGTAAGCGCCCAAACAGCTGCTGAAGGCGTTTTATCTAATGGTATCAGCGGCAATAGTCCGCAATAAGCTAATGCGGGGCCGGGGATTACTGGCAGCACGCAGCCTATTATTCCCGCTATAATGAGAAGAGCTCCTAATGTGATCCACAATACTGTCATGTTTGTTTTATTTGCCTTTATTGTTTAATTGCGGTAAATTTATAAAAAACAGCCCCCGCGTTAACGGAGGCTGTTTTTTTAATACGAAACGGCAGGAATTAATACATTCCCGGCATTCCGCCAGCGGGCATGGCCGGAGCAGGTTTTTCCTTCTCTGGCAGGTCCGCGATGAGGCAGTCTGTTGTGAGCAGAGTGCTGGCAATTGAAGCAGCGTTCTCAATGGCGGTGCGGGTCACTTTGCAGGGATCCACGATTCCGGCTTTGAGCACATCAACATATTCCAGTGTATCGGCATCGAAACCGATTTCATCCTTGGAGTTGAGAATCTTGTCCACAACTATGGAGCCGTCAGCTCCGGCATTTTCCGCAATTGTGCGGAGCGGGGCAAAGATGGCACGGCGGACAATGCTTACGCCAGTTGCTTCATCATCATTGGTTGTCTTTACGCCGTCAAGCACTTTGGAAGCGCGGATAAGGGCTGTGCCGCCGCCGGGGAGAAGTCCTTCCTCCACACCGGCCTTTGTGGCATTTTTGGCATCCTCTATCTTGGATTTCTTGGCTTTCATCTCCGTTTCTGTGGCTGCGCCTACACGGATAACAGCTACGCCGCCGGCCAGCTTGGCAAGACGCTCCTGTAATTTTTCGCGGTCATAATCGGAGGTTGTGTCTTCCATCTGCTTGCGGATCTGTGCGGTGCGGGCCTTGATTTCCTCTTTGTCTCCAGCGCCGTCCACAATGGTGGTGTTCTCTTTGTCAACAACAACGCGTTTCGCTTTGCCTAACATTGAAATATCGGCTTTGTCCAGTTTCATTCCGCGTTCTTCGCTGATAACCTGGCCGCCGGTAAGAGTGGCGATATCCTGCAGCATTTCCTTGCGGCGGTCGCCAAAGCCAGGGGCCTTTACGGCACATACCTTAAGATTGCCACGCAGTTTGTTCAGAACGAGGGTAGCCAGCGGTTCGCCTTCGAGATCATCGCAGACAATCACAAGCGGTTTTCCCATCTGCACAACTTTCTCAAGAATCGGCAGAAGATCGTTCATGGCAGAGATTTTCTTGTCTGTTATAAGAATGGCCGTGTCTTCAAGAACACACTCCATTCTTTCAGAGTCGGTTACAAAGTAAGGAGAGACATAGCCGCGGTCAAACTGCATTCCTTCAACCACATCAAGTTCTGTCTTTGAGGTTTTGCCTTCTTCTACGGTAATTACGCCTTCATGGCCTACTTTTTCCATGGCATCTGCTATCAGGGCACCTACTTCCCTGTCATTGGCGGAGATTGTGGCAATCTGGGCTTTCTCTTCAAGAGTCTTGACAGGTTTCGCCATTGTCTTAAGTTCGGCTACAATAGCCTTCACGGCCTTGTCTATGCCTTTCTTGACATATGTGGGATTGGCTCCGGCTGTAATATTCTTGAGGCCTTCATTGAAAATTGCCTGTGTAAGAACCGTTGCTGTGGTTGTTCCGTCGCCTGCGATGTCATTCGTCTTGGAAGCGGCCTCGCGTACCAGCTGGGCACCCATATTTTCAAATTCGTTTTCCAGCTCTATTTCCTTGGCGATGGTAACACCGTCATCTATAATAGTCGGAGAACCGAATTTTTTTGAAATCACAACTGTTTTGCCCTTGGGGCCAAGGGTAACCTTAACCGCATTCGCGAGTTTGTCAACACCTGCTTTGAGGTGCATTCTGCCAGTTTCTGAATAAACAATCTGTTTTGCCATTTTGTGTCTATCTCCTTAAAAAATTATTTAATGATGGCGAGAACATCTTCTTCGCGCATAATCAGGTATTCTTCATCATTTATCTTAACTTCAGTGCCTGAATATTTTCCGTAGAGAACTCTGTCACCGACTTTCAGTTCCATGGGAATAATTTTTCCGTCAACGTTCTTGCCTTTTCCGGCAGCGACGATGTGACCTTCCATCGGTTTTTCCTTGGCGGTATCGGGAATAATGATTCCGCCTTTCATAACTTCAGCGGGCTCCACCGCTTTCACGATGACTCTGTCGCCCAGAGGCTGAATGTTGAATGTTTTTTCTGCCATTTTAGTACTTCCTCCTTAATTACTGCTTAAATTTTTTTGTGCCTGCCATCCGCTGTATGCGGCCTAAATTAGCACTTTTAATCCTCTATTGCTAATTTTAGCATACAAATTTTTTATTTGTCAATAGCAATCTTCCTTAATGACTGCTAATTATTTTTTATTCCCTTTGATTTACGGTGCGGAATATCGGAGTCTTCAGGGACCTGGAATACCGTACCTATCACGACGGTTATATTATCAGGGCCTCCGTGCTGGTTACCATATTCTATAAGGTCATCGCAGGCATCAAGATCGTCGTCTGCTTTAAGTACTATATCAAGCATTTCCTTTTCAGTAACGCATTTAAACAGTCCATCAGTGCAGAGTATAACCCTGTCACCAGGAGAGACATTACATGAGGTTATATCCACTTCCGGCAGATCAGGCGAGCCCAGAGCTCTTGTAAGAATGTTTTTCAATGGGGACGCTTCGGCCTGCTCCAGTGTCATAAGCCCCTTGCGCACGCTTTCCATTACAAATGAATGATCCTCGGTCACCTGCGACAGCCGGCCGCCACGTATCATATAGGCGCGTGAATCCCCCACATGGGCAAAATAAAGTTTTGTTCCATCAAGTATTACAGAAGTTTCAGTCGTACCCATGCCGCTTTTTCCTGCGGCCAGGCTTGCGTCGTAAATGGCAAGACTCGCCAGTTCTATGGCATGTGCCAGCTGATTTGCAACAAGCGGTATTTTATCTCTCAGAACCGGAGGTACAGTGCCATCCCGGAGCATTATTTTGAATTTTGTGTTTGTTACTTCTGTAGCCATGGCGCTGGCAACCTCGCCGGCATTATGCCCACCCATGCCGTCTGCTACTATGGCAAGCGAAAGTTCTTCATTTATGAGATAGCTGTCCTCGTTGTTTCTCCGTTTCATTCCGGGATCGGACATTCCTCTGAAAGAAATTTTCAGTTTCATTTTTCACACTCCGCGGAAGCCGCATTTTTTTCCAGCGCATTTTTTATTGTCTCTGGCAGTTCCTGAACATTTACTGGAACTGTAGGAGCAAGCGCAGCTGCAGGCTTCCGGCGTTTATCAGCCTCTGACTGTATCTTCCCCGCTACAGGCGGAGGAGGTGGTCTGTTGCTGTACTGTATTCTGTGCTGCTTTAATTCATATCTGAGAGAAAATCTTTTTAAAACCCCGAACAGGTAGCCGGCGGCGAGACATATAAGCGGAACAGCCGGTTTTATCCATATGTTCATTGAGCAGAAAGCATAAATGCTGCCTCCGGTTACAGCCGCAAACAGCAGCGTGAACAGCGAATGGAATGTCCACGACGGCATGGAAGATACAAAAGCAGTGAATATTCCAGCCAGAAGAATAAGTCCGGTTTCAAGCTGATATGTCCACTGCGGACGGGAAATATAAGTATTTCCTGTCAGCGTATTCAGGGCCGAAATAAGGAAATAAACCTGCTGGCGTTTTCCACGCGGAGTTTCCGCTATTCTCTGAGCCGCTGGCGTCATGAATACGGTTTTCCCCCTGAAAATTTCCGGAGCGACAGATCCATCAATTATTTCGCGCGATGCATACCTTTGCGGCTCTATTGAGGAAAAAAGCACAGGCAACATGGATTCCGGCGTAAGCGGAATCTTTTTTTCTCCCAGAACAATTTCCCTTCCAGGTCTGAATTCCACACTCTTTACCGGAATATCAAGCAGGATTATGGAAGCCTCAAGGGCAAGAGAAGGATATAGCCTGCCGTCATAAGCCATAAACGGGTTTTCAAATCTTAGTTTTCCGTCAATATCAGGAAAGACATTGGAATGGCCTGCTCCGGCGGCAGAATCAGGTATGATTCCTTTCTGCGTTGTAAAAGATATTCCTTCAGCCTTGGCCCTGGACAAAGCCGCGCCCTGTGATACTTTTACCGCATATTTCTTCAGCCATTCCGGTTCACTGTTAAGACGGCCCTTCGGCATTCCGGCAGTGAAGCGTACCGGCATTATGTATTTTCCGTTTTTTTTCAGCGCAGCAGCAAGCTGCTGCTCTGTTTTTTCACTTTTCTGCAGCGATGTTAAAAGTTTAAGAAAATCACTTCCGCTATCTTTTATTTTGCTGCGCAGTTCTTCATATTTGTTCTTTATAATGGCAATTTCCTTTGAGGAACTGTCATCCGGCATTCCTGTCGGTGCAGTGAATACGGTAAGCGCCGGTGCTGACTCTCCTGAAGAAAGAATACCGGCTATTTTTTTTACTTCATCAAAAGACAGACTTCCGGGTTCGGACGAATCATTATTCACTTCGATTATAACGGGTGAAGTCTGATATTCAGGTTTCATAAAACCTGCCCTGAAATCATAAAACGCAAGCTCCGCTTTGTTTACAATTGGAGGCATAACAGTATAAGCCGCGAAAGCAGCAAATACCAGCATCAATGCCCACAGTAAATCTGAAAACAGAAACCCGCGCACTCTAATCCACCAGTTCAGAAGCTCTCCGGTTTGTTCTCAAGGAATTCAAACATCTTTCCACATAGACTCAGCGTAGAAAGAAAAGCCATGCAAAGTGCGAAAGGGATAAGACCGCATGCTTCAGTGAAAGAATATGCCAGTTTGTCTTTTTCTTTTGAGAAGTACAGCGATTTCTCTTCATCTTTCAGTTCCGCGAGAGGTTTCTGCGGTTTTGGTTCCAGTTCCTTAGGATATCTGAATCCGTCCTCTTTCTGCGCTGCGCGGAACACATCCCATTCTTTATTGCTCTTCTGGAAAGCGTTTTCCGCCGCCCGGTTTATATTCGGTATGCATATCATAAGCAGCAGGGCGCAGTATGCCGCTATCACGAAGAATTTTGGTCCAAGAATCTTATCCCTGGAATCCGTAACAGCATAAAATACAGATAGCAGCACCGCTATAAGAGCTGCAATACCCCAGCCGTTTATGCCGAAATACTCATGTCCCACTCTCACATATGAGAATACCAGGAAAGTGCTCAGGAGATAGAATGCAGCACCTGCAAGTTTAAGTATTATATTTTTGTAACCGGTCAGTTCAGCCCCAATCATAAAAGACACAACCGCGAATATAAGAGACAGATGTCCTGAGGAATTCTGCGCTATCATTGAAACGGCTGTTATCAGTTTGGTTGATATGTCAGTATTTTCAGCAGCAGAGATAAATGCACCTCCCATAAAAGCAGAAACAGCACATATAACGATATATACAATATGTCTTACAGGTGACTGCTTCGGTCTGAAAAGGAAGGCAATTCCGGTTATGACAAGGCCGGCTATTGTGAAAAGCATGGCGCCACCGGCATTTGTACTGAAAGAGTTTCCGAGAGATGAAGCCCCGGAACCGCAGGCACCGGCAAGCACAAAAGAAAAGCTCGCTACGAAAAGCAGTGCAAGATGAGCAAGTGTTTTAAGACTTTTATGTATAACAGTAATAACCCTGCTTTTCTTTTCCGGAGTCTTCTTTTTCTCTTTCTGCTCCTGCTTCTTTTTTTCTTTCTCTTCTTTTTCCTCTTCAGCCTGCTGCTCAAGAGTGGCCTCATAGGAATCAGTCATTATGGCAGCCGTAGCCTTGTTCTGAAACCCGTTCAGATCCTTGCCCGCAGAAGTACTACGCTCCTCCGGTTCTATATTTATGCTTCCGCTCAAATCCATAGAAGGATCCGCGGAGGAATGAACAGGCGGTGGAGGAGCCGCATTTATGGTTTCTCCGCTGTTCCAGTCGACTGTCACACCCTCTGAACCGGAATAACTGCTATTCGAGAAAGAGCTTGCTCCGCCATCACTGCCGAGTGTAAATTCCTGCGTGGCAGAAGGAATGCTTATTGAAACTCCTGAAGAAGCCTCCGGCTTTGCCGCAGGTACCTGTTCTGAAAAAGACAGATCCGGAACAGGGTCATGTATTTTGGAACTTAAATCAAGTATTATTTCCCCGCCTGGTGTGGGTACAAGTTTTTTGCCGGTACTGTAATCAAGAAGCTCATTTCTCGCTTCCTCTGCATTTACATAGCGTTCTTCCGGCTTCTTCTTCATCGTGCGCTCGATGAACATGGCCGCCCATCTTGGAATCGAAGGGTTTATAAGCAGCGGATCCGGAACCGGATCACCTATATGCTTATGCATAACCTCTACGGAAGTTTTGCCATCAAAAGGATATTTTCCAGTCAGAAGATAAAAGTAAGTAGCTCCCACAGCATAAATATCCGCACGGTTATCAACCTCTTTTGCAAGACACTGCTCCGGTGACATGAAATAGGCAGTACCTATCATTTCCCCTGCCTGTGTAAGTTCTTTTTCCTCGCTTACACTGCGCGCCAGACCAAAGTCGACCAGATAGGATCTTCCTTTTTTATCAACAAGGATATTTGAAGGTTTAATATCACGGTGAATAATTCCCCTTGAATGGGCATGGGCAAGACCATCAAGAAGTTCACACATAAATTTAGTAGCTTTTTCTACAGGCATTGGCCCGTCTTGAACCACTATATCCTGAAGACTTTTACCGTCAATAAAGGACATGACGATAAAATAGTTGTGGTTTTCCTTGCCAAAATTGTAAACATGTACAATATTCGGGTGGTCGAGTTTTGCAGCTGAACGCGCCTCACGAAGGAAGAACTCCAGATTTCTCTTGTCATTTGCCAGTTCTTTCGCAAGTATCTTGACACATACGGTTTTATTGAGGGCCTTGTGATGCGCCCTGTAAACAGTGCCCATGCCGCCCTGGCCTATCTTGTTGATTACCTTACAGCCGGCAAATTCCTTCCCGGTAAGATTTTCTTCTGTATCCATTTTATTACAGCCTTCTGTCTCTTACAAAAATACTTCCGCCATTGCGTGGAGCTATTTTCTTTCCGTATTTTTTTAGTTCCATAACGCTTTTCATTATCTCCCCATAATGTTTTTTGCTGTCCGGGGTTGTTATTGATATTGTCACGGAAAGCAAAGGATAGAAGCATTTTCTGTTTCTGCGGTCCGGAATTGAAATAAATCCGGAAACACGCGCGTCATCGTCATAAAAAGGCGCTATGCCTTTGTCAAATGTATTCGCTATGGTCTGCGATAAAGCCTCGCATTTGTCAGGCGTGGTAACAAATATGAAATCATCTCCTCCCAAATGCGCAACGAAATAATTTCCATCTGTCATCTTCCCGGCAGCCGATTTTATAACTTCTGCGGCATAACGGAGAATTTCATCACCTTTATCATAACCGTATCTGGAATTATATGCGTGAAAATTATCCAGATCCAGACAGCACAGCGCAAATGGAATTGAATTTTCCAGATAGAATTTAACCTGTCTTTCCGCAGCGGAACTTCCATAGAGCCCGGTAACCGGATTTAAAGGATTCTTTGAATCTTCTTCAGGTATGCCTTTCAAACCAAGGCGGAACGCATTTTGTGTTTCCACGATATAATCTCCAAAAAAACAAATATACTTATTTAAATTATATAAAAAAAAGAGGCGTTTATAATTGCCATATGGCAAAAACGCCTCCACCGGACCAACAAGCAAAAATCAGTTTTCAGGGCCAGTAGTTATAACGGAACTGGAACACGCCAAGAAGATCCCAGCCTCCACGGAATTTAAGATAGGATATTTCAAAATTAAGCTTGAGCAGTGTGCCCAGATGAAGATTTACAAGTTTAGGACTCATAGGCGCGCCCTGTGGAATCATAAACTCTACAGATATTGGCGAATCAGGCTTTGGCAGCCACATCATGCCCCCAAACAGCATTCCGCCAGAACCGCGCACACCGGTTATCCCATTCTGTTCCATGGCCTGTTTTGACAGGTATTCAGAAAAAGAATTAATCATCTTTGGCATATCCCCATCTGAATACCCGGCATTGAGAATAAATCTGTTTCCTATCCTTTTTGATACAGCGACATAGGCATTGGCATAACTGTTATTTGATTTAGCATCAACCTTAAGATCCTGATTTGTCTTAAGCGTAGGATTTGACGAATCGCGGAAAGAGAATATTCCCTGAACACCTGCGGCTACTGCCGGACGGAATTTCCCCTCCGTCTGTACCTGTAATTTTCCGTCAGCTGAAAGCAGCCATATTCCTATACGGTCAAGATAATCTTTTTTCTCCAGAGTCCAGTCATAGGTGTTTTTTCCATAAAGACGGCCTATTACATAAGCTGCGTTAATATCAAGACCAGGTCCGGTCTCGTTTATTCCGGTTCCCCTGTAAGCCGTAGGCATGAGCACAATTCCACTCAAAGTTGTTTTCGTGACAGATTTCTTTTTCTGCGGAACAGAGCGTTTCACGTTTTCCTGTTTTTCCCCGGTTTCCGATGGGTTCTGTCCGGCCTGATTCTGTATTTTCTCCTGCTGTTTTCTCAGGAAATTTTCCTGTTCTTCCTGCGAAAGCCCGTCGAATTTTTCCGGAGTCATTTCTGCAGCTTTTTCACCGTTTTCATTTTCTGAACCAGATGTTTGTGGATTTCCAGGCTGTATTCCGGCTTTAGGCCCAGTGTTTTCTGTTTTTTCCGATTCTTCCGAAACAATATCTTTCTGGCTTTCAGGAACGGCAGAAACTGGCTCATTAACAGTATTTCCAGGCTGCACACCGCTTTCCTGCATTACTGAATCTTCACCGGTTTTATCCTTCACGGCATTGTTTTCTGCGGAATAAACAGCCGGGGTCATCAGGAACATCAGGGAAAAGAGAATATTTCTCATGGTCAGAAAAGCGGGAAAATAAATTTCGAGGCAAGCAGTGCAAGCAGTCCGGCTTCTGCACCACCTACAATATCGTCAAGCATAACGCCCATACCACCTCTGAACTTTATTTCCATACTGTGTATAGGCCACGGTTTAAGCGTATCAAGAATTCTGAACAGCACAAAAGCAGTGAGAAGTTCAGGAAGAGCAAATGGCACAAAAAGGACCGCCGTCCAATAGCCAAGTATCTCATCAATTACTATCCTGGGATCGTCTTTCTTCTGAAAAATTTCCTCAGCACGCCCGGCAATCCATACGCTAAGCGGGAAAGAAATGGCGACAAAAACACCAAACATCAGTTTTGAATGAGTGAATGCAGCTGGCAGGAAATAAAAAATAAGAAAAGCAACTATTGTCCCGGCCATACCGGAACCGGTAAATTTTTTAAAACCTGTTATTTTCGCAGGGATATAACTTACAAAAAAACCGCTTGCGAAAAATTTTATAAGAAAATCTCTCACTTTGCGCCTTCCGTTGTTCCGGCCGTTTTTATCTTATCAGTTCCTGCATTCCCAATGGCGGTATTTTTGTTTTCAGCCGTCTCCCTGCGAGGATTCCACGACAGCTGAATAATATCCTTGTGATTATACAGATACATCACACCGCTGAATATAGTGAAAACGGCGGAAACCACCGTAAGCCACCAGACAATTGACGGAATGTATTTAAGAACAGGCACCAGGCACCGGGGCAGATTATAATCCTTATCCCAGAACAGCAGCACGGTAAGAACCATTATAGTGAACGCAGCAATCATCTGTAAGGTTGTTTTTATCTTGCCGCTGGCTTCCGCTTTCATAACCATGCCATGCAGTGCTGCCAGAACGCGCAGGGTTGAAATTGTGAGTTCACGCAGCAGAATAAGAAACACGGCCCACAAAGGAACCTGCAGTTCCTTTATTGAAGCAAAAGCAAGGAACACTGCCATTACAAGTACCTTGTCGGCATACGGGTCAGCAATGGCGCCGAATGATGTTGTTGTATTTGTTCTGCGTGCTATTGCACCGTCCACCGCATCTGATACTGAAGCAATTATAAGAACTATAAGTGCAGCAACTTCAGACCAGCATTTTCCGGCTATAATCAGCAGGAAAACCACAAGACTTAACGAAAGACGTGTTATTGTTATTCTGTTTGCGAGAGTCATTATCAAAAGTTGATTATTTCAGTTTTTTCCGGGAGCTTCTGCTCGAAAAGTTCCCTGTCCAGTGTTATATTCTTTCTTACTTTTATTAGTTTTGTCGAAGTTACGGCAGAACCCACGGAAAGTTCAGCCTCAGCCGGGAAGAAATCTTTTCCTGAAAGAGTAAGGGCAAGCCTGTAGGCTGTTCCCTCTTTCGGAGTGAAAACAAGCACATAAGGTTTTCCCTTTTCCCCTCCCTCCAGGGAAACATTGTTGTTTTTTGAAAGGGAAGAATAATTTCCGAAATCAAGAATTCCATAGAAAGCCTGATTCTGTGTTTTCACCCAGCCGTCCCATGTAGCCTTTATGGCCTGCCTGTCCTCAGGTTTATAGATAAGAATATCCTTTTTGTCAGTGGTGACTATCTGTTTCGCCGGGGAAATATGCTCAATGCGGAGAAGGTCAGGCTTAATATACTGCATTGTTCCTTCAATACTCTGCTTTATATCTGCCTCTTTGAAAAAAACCGTCTGAAGAAATTTAACATCAAGTGACTCAAGCTTTCTGTCCCATGCCTCAAGTTCCGAAAGAACATACTCAGCTGTCAGTTTTTGTTCCTGTCTGCTCTTTTCACTTTTGTCAGCCTTCTTCTCTGCCTGCTTTACAGTCTCTTTTACAGACTTCACCGCCTTCTTCCCGGTCTTGTTCTTTTCTTTCGCTGAAGACGGATTTTTGCCTGCCGGTACAACGGAACCTGTAGCAGGTGCGGGAATCTCCTTAACATTATTGTCAGCCGCGAAAACATCAGGCAACAGCATTGCGGCAAGTGTAAAAGCAAAAATTATTTTTACGGATCTCATGATATAAGTTCCTCCGTTCCCTCTTCAGGGGTATTTATATTATTATTACTTTTATCACTGCATACTTTCAAGTGAGCTTCTATCCTGTCAAAATTTATGGCCCATTTATTAGAACCTTCAGGCTTTTTTATAAATCCATCACATTCAAGAATGCTCAGAATATTTGTGGCGCGGGAAGAAGAACCGAAATGTGCCTTTAGCAGATCCTGTGAAACACGCTTTCTCGCCAGAATAAGACGTAACGCATTCAGAATCTCTTCTGAAGAACTGCCTTTACCTGAATTAGCCGAAGGTTCATCAAAACGGAGAGGCTCATAATTTGGCTTCGCCTGCTGTTTTACAAAATCTGCAACACGTTTAATTTCTTCCTCACTGACAAACGCTCCCTGTATGCGCGACGGTACAGGCTTGTCAGTGGCAAGGTAAAGCAGGTCCCCGTATCCCAAAAGGGAATTTGCACCAGGCTGATCCAATATGACACGTGAATCGGTGCCGGAGGTCACTTTCAGGGCAACACGGCTGGGCAGATTTGCCTTTATAACACCTGTAATGACATCTGTGGACGGTCTCTGAGTGGCAAGCACAAGATGTATGCCCACCGCCCTTGCCATCTGGGCCAGACGCTGTATTGCGTCCTCCACCACCTTTTTCTGCTGTATCATAAGATCAGCAAGTTCATCAACGACAACAACAATGCGGTATTCCTGTGGCTGATTGTTTTCCAAAGCCCACTTATTATAAGAGGCCATATTTTTGGCCCTCGCCTCAGAAAACTTTTTGGTGCGGTCATACATCACCTTTACCATGCCCTGCAGGGATTTTGCTGCCTCGTCAGCATCAGTAATGACATGAACCTGATCAGGACCACATTTAGGGTCATAAAGATATGGAATGTCCTCGTAAAATGTAAGTTCCATTCTTTTAGGATCTATGAAAAGGAATTTTACCTCGTCCGGCTTATTGCGGTATATCAGCGACAGTATCAGCGACTGCATGAACACGCTTTTTCCGCTTGCAGTCGCACCGGCAATTAACAGGTGAGGCATTTTTTCCAGATTAGCAATTGCAACAGATCCCTCCGCGTGCCGCCCTAATGCAACGGTAAGAGGGTCCTTGGAATTAAGAAATATTCCGCTTTCTATCAGTTCCCTTAATGAAACCTTTGCCCTGGTCTTGTTCGGTATTTCAAACCCTATTGCAGCTTTGCCGGGTATATGCCCGGTGACACGCACAGCACCACCGCTACGCATTGCCAGCGCAACATCTTCAGCCAGGCTGGTTATTGAAGTTATCTTTACACCACCCCCCGGAGAAACCTCATAGCGTGTAACAACAGGACCCGGGTGTATTTCAGTCACGTGTACTTCTATTCCGAAACTTTTAAAAGTGTTTTCAAGTGTCAGTTTTGCTTCCAGTGTCTCCTGCTCGGAAGGCCCTGTGGCAGCTCCCGGCGCAGGAGGGTCAAGCAGTTCAGTTCCCGGCAGTTTAAAATCCTTATAGTACGTATTTGCTGCTTTTGAATCATGCGGAAGGGCTGCCGGTATTCTGGCAGCTGTTTTTTCAGCACGGCTGTTATTGGAAGCATCTGGTGCCTGTACAGTTTTCTGCACAGCTGGTTGTGGCATGGCATACGGAGAAGGACCATCATCAGCCCTTACAATTTTTACAGGCTCAGACTTTTTCTCAATATCCTTCTCTTTTTTTTCAGCCGGAGGAATTTTCCAGGCACTGTCCTTCTGTTCCGCTTCTTTTTCCTCTCCTGCCTGTCTGCCACTATTTTCTGTTACGGCAACAGGCTCTATTTCCTTATAAGGCTTTTCCCCTTTTTCCCTTTCTGCTGCGAGGGAAAGCTTTTCACGTAGTTCCTGCCGGCCCTCGGTCCATATACGGTAATCTTCTTTTATAAGTTCCAGCATTGAGGAAAGAAGAGAAAGCCAGGGGATTTTGAAAAGCAGCTGCACACCGGCAAAAAAAAGGAGTAGGGACAGCAGTGCTGCTCCAAAACCGCCTACCCAGTGCACGGCAGTACTGTCTATATTATATCCGATCCTTCCACCTGCTACACTGCCGGCTTCTGCAGGATTTCCAAAAATCATGCTGATTCTGGACATAATGCCGCATAAAGATGCAGTGAAGACAGCAAGACCAAAGGTCATTGTAAGCAGGCCTTTATGCGGCTTACTGATATTTATGAGAATTGTAACAAGACAGTACAACAGGACAAAAGGAAAAACATACGCGCAGTATCCCAGATTTTCCTTGAAGAAATAAGAAACGCTGCCACTTACCGAACCGCCAACCCCGGTAAAAAGCACAGCAAGCAGCCAAAGGCAGAAAGCAAATGTTACAAGCCAGCAGAACCCTATACCCAGAGAAGATTTTTCCTCCTGCTTTCTTGTTTTGGTGCGGGAGGAGGCCCTGCCTGTTTTCTTTGCCGCCATTTTCTTCACGGCTACACT
>Ga0265301_10003569_pt1 | contig 16341 bp, 13 predicted proteins | sample AusTroGonzalo_MG_2_FD_193488 | JGI IMG/M metagenome (GOLD analysis project Ga0265301, IMG submission 193488) | Bovine rumen microbial communities from tropical cattle in Woodstock, Queensland, Australia - Gonzalo_04 | ecosystem: Host-associated > Mammals > Digestive system > Stomach > Rumen ...
ACCACCGAAGGATACGTCATGGGCATGGAGGAGATGATCATGAACACCATGATGGAGCCCGACCTGGTGAAGAAGCTCGTCGCCAAGGTCACCGACTACGTCTCCGGGATCCAGAGGCGCATGGTCGATGCAGGGGCGTCCGTCATGTGGATGGCAGACCCCTCGTCCTCGGAGGACATGATCTCCGCGGACATGTTCAACGAGTTCTCCCGCGACGCCATAAAGAGGTGCGTCTCCGACGTCAAGGCGGACCACAAGGACATCCCCGCGTTCATCCACATCTGCGGGAAGACCCTGGACACCATCCCGTTCCTCTTCGAGACCGGGGCGGACTGCCTCAGCTTCGACCACGCCGTGAACCCCGGCGCGGCTAAGAAGGCCGCCGACGGGAAGATCGCGCTCATGGGCAACATCGACCCGGTGGCGCAGATCCTCTACGGTACCCCAGAGAGCATAACCCAGGAGTGCTACAGCATCCTCGACCAGGCAGGCAGCGGCGGCGGCTTCATCCTCGCACCCGGCTGCGAGACCCCCCTCAAGAGCCCGGACGAGAACGTGCTGGCCATGGGCCGCGCGGGCAGGGAGTTCTGGAAGAAGCGAGGGCGACCAAATCTTTATTAAGAAGGTGCCTGTACGGAGCCCTAAGTGCAAGGGTAGTCAAGCATGGCCAACGACGCTAGCTTGAGGGGCTAGTCCTTAGCGGTCCGCGAGTTCAAATCTCGTCCCTTGCACCAACTTTATTAAATTTTACAGAAGTGTCGGTACTGATGCTGGTTATAATTATCGGGATAGCGGCACTTATCGTTGGCTTCCTGGTATACAGCAGACTCCTTGAGAGGGCCATACACCCGATAAGGGACAGTACGCCAGCGACCACCATGGGGGATGGGATCGACTACGTCCCGATGAAAAGATCGAAGAATCTTCTCATCCAATTCCTCAACATAGCCGGTACAGGCCCCATATTCGGAGCTCTCATGGGTGCGAAATGGGGTCCCATCGTCTTCATTTGGATCATCTTCGGCACGATACTCGGAGGCGCCGTCCATGACTACATGGCCGGCATGATGTCGATGCGCAACGGGGGCTCATCCATCACCAGACTCATCACCAAGTATCTGGGGAAGAACACGAGATATCCGTTCCTCATCCTGATCATAGTCCTGATGGTAATGGCATCGGCCACCATGGGCAGGAGCGCCAGCGATCTGCTCGAGTCCATCACCGGCATCCCGATGCTCTTCTGGGTGGCCGTCATCCTCTGCTACTTCTTCGCATCCACCGTCCTCCCGATAGACAAGCTGATCGGCAAGATCTATCCGTTCTTCGGATTGCTGCTGTTAACCATGGCCGCCGTGATAATTGCGGGATTGTGCATCAGCGGGTGCGATTTCCCCAGTTTCACCCTGGAGAACCTCCATCCCGACGGCGCCGAGTACTATCCGGACATGTTCATCACTGTGGCATGTGGAGCGATATCGGGTTTCCACGCCACCCAGTCCACGATGATCGCCAGATGCACCACCGACGAGAAGGATGGGCGCATGATCTTCTATGGCGCCATGATCATGGAATCCGCCATAGCCCTGATATGGGCCACTGCCGGATTGGCATTCTACGGCAGCACCGGGGATCTGTCGGCCGCTTTGGCAGATGGGGGTCCCGCCGGCGTCGTATACGGGATCTCGACAGGAGTGGCCGGGACCATCGGAGGCGTGTTCGCCGTCATCGGTGTGATCGTATGCCCCATTACATCGGGCGATACCGCGCTCAGGTCGGCAAGGCTCATGGTGGAGGACGAACGCGGGTTGCATACGAGGAACCGCGGGGCGGCGATAAAGATCACCCTGATCCTATCCGTGTTCGTCGTGGCCCTTTGCATACTGGACTTCACCGTCCTGTGGCAGTACTTCTCATGGCTGAATCAGACTCTGGCCTGCATAGTGCTGTGGACCGCCACCGTGTTCCTGCTGAGGACATCAAGCAACAGGATGTACTCGCTGATCACCGCTCTGCCCGCCCTGTTCATGACCATGACAACGACCACCTACATCATCCATGCCGGACAGGGACTCAGCCTCGATTACAACATATCGCTAGTCATCGGCGCGTTCATAACCTTCGTAGCCGGCGTACTGTATGTAAGGGAATTCACTAAGAACAGAGCGGAGAATGAATGATAAGCCCCGGCCCGAGGACGTTCCCCGGGCCGGGGGAAGGTTTGCCATCGTCAGCGTACGATGGTATTGTAGGTGCGGGGTGCGAGCTGCCTCTCGGCCCTGTCGAAGGTCGATAGCCACACGAATGGTCCCATCCGGCGCCCGGCCACCGTTTTTCCAGCCTTAGTTATATATGTCTGACCACGCATGCGCGCCCTAAGTGTGCCGATGTCCAAGACTTATGAGCAAATCAACGAGAGGATCCGTTCCGGCAAAGCCGTGGTCTACACGGCCGAGGAAGTCATAGACCTCGTCAGGAAGAAGGGCGCCGAGAAGGCGGCCGAGGAAGTGGACGTGGTGACCACTGGCACTTTCGGTGCCATGTGCTCATCGGGAGCGTTCGTGAACTTCGGCCATTCGTCCCCTCCGATCCGCATGACGGACATCAGGCTCAACGACGTCGAGGCCTACGGCGGCCTCGCGGCCGTGGACACGTACATCGGCGCCACGGCGCTCACCGAGGACCCCAAAGGGGGGTACGGGGGCGCCCATGTCATCGAGGACCTCATCGCGGGGAAAAAGATCCACCTCCGCGCCTGGGGCCCCGGCACCGACTGCTACGTGAGGAAGAGCATCGACACATACATCACGATCGACGACATCAACGACGCGTACCTGTACAACCCGCGCAACTGCTACCAGAACTACAGCGTCGCCACCAACACGTCCGAGAGGACCATCTACACCTACATGGGCAAGCTCCTGCCCAAGATGAAGAACGCCTCGTTCAGCTCCGCCGGCCAGCTGTCCCCCCTCCTGAAGGACCCCCACCTGGAGACCATCGGGATGGGGACCAAGATCTTCTTCGGCGGCGGCGAGGGCTACGTCACATGGCCCGGCACCCAGTACAAGACCAACGTCGAGGAGGTCGACGGCGTACCGGTCGCAGGGGCCAGGACCCTGGCGCTCATCGGAGACATGAAGCAGATGGACCGCAAGTTCGTCCGCGGCCTAGACATCACCGGCTACGGCATATCCATGGCCGTCGGAGTTGGAATCCCCATCCCCATCCTGAACAAGGAGATCATGGAGCGTGCGGCGAAGTCCGACGAGGATCTGTTCGCCGAGATGGTGGACTACAGCCAGCCCGTCAACAGGCCGCCCATGGCCAGGTACAGCTACGCCCAGCTCAAGTCCGGAAAGGTCGAGTACGAGGGCAGGCTAATCAGGACATCCTCGCTGTCGTCCTATTCCGGCGCCAGGAAAGTGGCCAGCATCCTGAAGGACTGGATCGAGCACAAGGAGTTCACCCTCAACCAGCCGGTCATGACGTTCCCGAAGGAGATGAAGCTGAAGAAACTCGAGGAGAGGGGGTGCCGACATGGCGGAGAAGAAGCTCAAGATCCTTTTCGAGGAGTTCAACGTCCAGGACTCCGTTTCATACATCGTCGTCTCGGAGTTCAACCTGAAGCCCAACGTCCTCAAGGCGGAGATCCACGGGGACGGGTCCGGGATCATGATCCTCGGCCTCACCGGCGAGGAGGAGAAGCTCAACAGAGTCATGGAGAGGCTGGAGGAGGCCGGGTTCCAGGTCAAGGAGATGGTCAAGCGCATCGACAGGGACGACGACCTGTGCTTCCACTGCGGAGCCTGCGTCTCGCTGTGCCCCTGCGCCGTCTTCAGCCACGACCCCGAGACCTGGGAGGTCGTCATGGACACCAGCAGGTGCATCGCATGCAAGGCCTGCGTTAACGCCTGCGCGGTGCACGCCCTCAGCGTCCACCTATGAAGCGCCTGTTCCGCTACAAGGAGACGGTCGCCACCATCGTCGGCGACGAGCCCCATATCGGGGCGGCGGAGAGCGCAATCTTCGAGGCCAGGGGAATCATCGAAGGGAAGGTCTATCAGGACCCGTTCTTCCGGATCACCTACGAGCCCTATCCCGCCGATTCCAAGGACCACGAGCTGATCCAGAGGATGTGCCGCGCATCCGAGCTCGCGGATGTGGGTCCTTTCGCGGGAGTCGCCGGAGCCGTCGCGACGTACGCCGTTGAAAAGATGGTCTCCGATAACGCCGATCTGGCTATTGTGGAGAACGGCGGGGACATCGCATTCTATTCCCCCGAGCCCAGGACCATCGGTCTGTTCGCCGACCACCCCGTCCTGAAAGGAATAGCGTTCAAGATACGGTCCAACCGCGTCACGGGGATATGCTCGTCTTCGGCGAAGATAGGCCCCTCGGTATCGCTGGGGGGATCTTACGTCTGCACCGTGTTCTCCGACGACGTGATCCTGGCGGACTGCTGCGCCACCGCCCTCGGGAACCTGGTCAAGGACGAGTCCTCCCTCGCGGGGGCGCTGGAGACTATCGGCTCCATTGAGGGGGTCAAAGGGTGCCTGGCATGCGTGGGCGACAAGGTGGCCGTGTACGGTGACCTGCCCGAGATGGTCGAGGCCGATGTGGACAGCGCCGTGACCGCCATGCTGGAATGATTCCGCAATCCAGGCGGGCCCCCGTACACCGGATTCCTGCTCGCTCGTCCCCTTTGCCGTCCTTCTCCGACTCCCTAAGCAGATATATCTGCTTCTGAGCCTCGATCTCCCTGCGCAGCTCGTCCTCGGACGGTAGATACATCCTGTACCTGGATGCGAAGAGGCGGTCGTTGTCATGCAGGACCGAGTACCTCGCGATATCCTCATCGGTCTCAGAGCAAAGCACGATACCGAGCGTGGGGTTGTCCCCATCGACGCGCTTCAACTCATCGTACATCCTCACGTACATGTCCATCTGCCCGACGTCCTGGTGGGTTATTCTCGACGTCTTCAGGTCGACGAGGACGTAGCATTTGAGGTATATGTTGTAGAACACCAGGTCGATGAAGTAGTCCTCCTTCTCTGTGTGGATCCTCTGCTGGCGGGCGACGAACGCATACCCCTTCCCCATCTCCAGGAGGAATTTCTGAATGTTGCCGATGATCATAGACTCCAGCTTGCTCTCCGTGAACGATGCGTCCGGCTTCATCCCTAGGAACTCGATCACCACAGGGTCCTTGACAAATGCCGCCTTGTCCCGCTGGTAATCGACCGTCAGGGCCCTCATCTCCGATTCCACCTCTTTGGGATCGGGGGCCTGCACCATCCTGTAGTAGTACTGGGTGCTGACGTTGCGCTGTAGGGTCCTCACCGCCCAAGCCTGCTCAGCCGCCTCCCGGGCATACCACTGCCTGGCACTGTCGTCCTTTACCTGCAGCAATATGCGGTAATGGCTCCAAGACAAAGGAAAAAAAGATTTTCCATTCAATGTGTGTAAAATCTCCGGGAACATCTCATAGAAGCAGACGCAATCGTATAACGAGCTCGGTTGGAACCCCTTCCCGAATGCGTCCGTCAATTCCTTAGAGAGGTTGACGATCACTCTCTTCCCGTAGTTCTCCTTGTTCCCTCCCTTGAGGACCTCCTCCGATATCCTCCTCCCGAGGAGCCAGTTGCGCAGGACCAAAGCCCTGTTCACATAGCGGAACGCCAGTGTCTGGGATTGCTCCACGATCGTCTTCGCATCTGATACGATGTCCGGCGTGCTCCCTATGGAGCACAGGGCCTTCAGCTCGTCTTCGGGCATCGGACCGCCCCCTGAACGGCATCCGCGGACGTTGCACGGGGCTGGCGATCGCGTGTGTTCTTCTGTCTGGAAAACTGAACTATTCTCACGATATCTCACCTCGATGACACCACTCGTGCACGGAATATAAGCCTCACAGGGGGAGGTGTCCGAAAGTGGATCCCCTAACCGGATGCCGAGTGTTTCTGACATCTCTGGGGGATGGATGGTGATTCCCGACGACACGAATCGCGCGCGCATCCTAGGTTACGGATATATACGGCGGTCGGCTATGACCGTTTCCAATGAAAGGGCGCATACTCCCGAGGGACGAACTCAAAGGCCTCCCGTCCACCGTTCACGGAGGGCAGGCATGGAAGCTCGAGAACGTCGAGGACTACAGCCACAACCTCAACCCCTTCGGCCCCCCGGAGGACCTCGGGGAGATCATCGCCCAGGCGGTGTCCGACATCGGCCATTATCCCGACGACTCCTGCGCGGAGCTCAAGGACACCATATCCAAGACGTTCAACCTCGACCCCGACTGCATCACCATCGGGGCCGGCTCCTCGGATATCATCCGCAACTTCCCCAACACGTTCATGCGCCCCGGGGACAGGGTGATCATCAACCGCCCCTCCTTCGCAGAGTACGCCCAGCAGTGCAGGATCGTCGGCGCGGAGGTAATATGGAACAACCTCATGCCCGAGGACGACTTCCGCATCGACCTGGACTCCCTCATGTTCGAGGCCGACGGCGTCAAGGCCATGTACATCTGCAACCCCAACAACCCCACCGGCAGGGTGGAGCCCAGGGACAAGGTCATCAGCATCGTGCGCGAGTGCGAGGACCGCGGGATCCTTGTCTTCCTGGACGAGACGCTCCTGGAGCTGGTCCCCGGGTACGTGGACATCACCCTCTCCGGGATGGTCGACAGGTTCACCAACCTCGTCGTCGCGTCCTCCATGACCAAGAGCTTCGCCATCCCCGGCATACGCATCGGGTTCGGCTTCTCCAACCCCGACATCATCCAGGAGATGGAGAAGGTCAGGATGACCTGGAACGTGGGCCAGGTGGAGCAGACGGTGGCCAACGTCCTCCTGAGGGACAGGATGGACTACGTCGACCGCGCGGCCATGGTCATGGCCGAGGAGTCGGAGATCATGAACTCCTCCCTGGAGGAGGTCGGGTTCCCCGTCGGGGAGGTCTCGGACTCGTTCTTCTACTTCAACTCGCTGGAGCCCCTGGGAATGGTGTGCTCCGACTTCAAGAAGAGGATGCTGAGCCACGGCATCATGGTGAGGGACTGCGCCTCCTTCGGGGAGGAGTTCGCACCGTACGTCAGGTACAGCGTCAAGGACAGGGAGCGCAACTGCAGGTTCATAGCCGCGGTGGATTCCGTGCTGAACGGGTGACCTCCGATGCAGCTGTGGATCGATGCGATACTCATCGTCGTCCTCGCGCTGCTCGTCGACCGCTTCGTAGGGGAGGTCCCCAACGCCTTCCACCCGCTGAGGTGGATGGGGAACATACTGGATGCCATCAACAGGCGCATCAAGAACAGGACGTCGAGGTTCACCTCCGTCCTGGGGTTCCTGTCGTACCTGCTGGTGTTCCTGCTGTTCTCCGGGATCGGCCTGCTGATAACCACCACGTGCAGGGTCATCATAGGGAACCACGTCGACCCGCTGGCAGGCGAGATCGTCTGGATAATCGCCACCGCCTTCATCTTCAAGATCTCATTCGCGGTGTTCTCCTTCAGGAAGCACTGCATCCCCATCTGCGACGACCTCGACGCCGGGAGGGTCGAGGAGGCCGCCGCCAAGGTGCAGATGATCGTCAGCAGGAACACCAAGGGCATGGACCCGGAGCACATCGCATCTTCCTGCTGCGAGACCATATCCGAGAACCTGGTGGATTCTGTGTACTCGCCGACCACGTACTTCGGCTTCCTGGGGCTGCCCGGGGCAGTCATGTTCAGGTGCGCCAACCTCATGGACGCCATGTGGGGCTACCTCAACGAGAAGTACGCCCGGCTGGGGTACTTCCCCGCCAAGTTCGACGACGTGCTGGGATTCGCCACATCCAGGGTGTCGCCGTACTTCGTGGCCCTTGCGGGGAGGATCCTCGGGATGGACTGGAGGGCCGCCGTCCCCGCCGCCAAGGCGGAGCACACCAAGACTCCCAGCCCCAACAGCGGATGGTCCATGACCGCGGTGTCCGCGACGCTGGGCATCAGCATGGAGAAGAAGGACGTCTACGTCATGGGCACCGGGCCGCTCCCCACCACCGACGACGTCCGCAGGTGCCTGAAGCTGGTGGAGACCGCTTCCATGCTGTTCATACTCACGGTGTGCCTCGCCGCGTACGCGATCATCGGGTGCTGGATCCAGGTCCAGTGCGAGGGCCTCACCTACGACATCATAAACGCGTTCCTGGGCATATTCGGGTGGTCGGTTTGAGGACTGAGATAAGGAGATTCGAGGGCCAGCCCGTGGGCGTGGCGATGTTCGACGGGCCCATGGAGTGCCTCAGCAGCGCCATCCTCAACGGCGGCCGCACCAGGGCCTCCGCGTTCTTCATCATGCAGGTCCCCAAGGACTACATGACCGATGACCCAGGCGCCCATGCCGCCAGGGTCCGCGACGGCCTCGGGCTGCCGGCGGACTCCGTTGGCATGATGACCGCGGCGGAGGTCGACTACGTCTTCAACACGGCCGTCGGCGAGCAGGGCGGGGTGAGGGTGGAGGCCGTGGCCACCGCCGGCCTCAGCAACCACGTCGTCGCCGGCGAGATCCTGGACAACTGGCCCTACCGCCACGAGCTGTCCCTGGCCAGGGGCAGGAGGATGCTCGGCGGGACGATCAACATCGCCGTCGTGTCCCCGTCGCCGCTGACGGAGGAGGCGATGGTCAACATGTTCATACCCCTCGTCGAGGGGAAGACCGTGGCGCTAAACCGCGCCGGATATTACGAGACTGGCACAACGTCCGATTCCATGGCAGTGTTCTGCCCGGCCGAGGGCGAGGCGCTGAGGTACTGCGGCACCGGATCGAACATCGGCATCGCGGCCGCCAGGGCCGTCAGGAAGGCCGTGGGCTACGCGCTGGAGAAGAGGCTGGAGCACCCCGTGCCCGAGCCCCCGATGGACCTCCTGGGCCGTCTCGGGTACCGCGAGCAGCTCATGGCCGCCGCCAGGTCCCGCGGCCGCGGCGACGCCCAGGCGGAGGAGTACCTGAAGGAGTACCTTTCCGACCCGGACATTACCGCCCTCGTGGACCTCGCGTTCTTCACTTCCTACAGGGCCGACTCCATGGCCGCGGACGGCCATGCCGGGGCGAGGGAGCTCGTGGACACAATGGCCCTCTCTGTGCTCGGCTCCAGGCTCGATCCGGAGCTCGGCGTGATGGATGGGTTGGTGTCCCTCCTCGCAAAAGGTATATGGATGGCTGAACCATCCCTACCCCGGTAAGAGCATGGAGGCCCTCATCAACGCAGGAGGCAAAGGCACCCGCATGGGCAAATGCGGCATAGAGAAGCCTATGCAGCTCGTCGGCGGCGTGCCCACGGTCCAGAGGGTTGTTGATGCTCTTTCCGATTCCAGGAACATCGACAGGATCCTGGTCTCCGTCAGCGACAACACGCTGGAGACGGAGCGCTACCTCAAGGAGGTCGGCGTGGAGACCATTCGCACCTCCGGCGAGAGCTTCATGGACGACCTGCACCAATCGTTCAAGGCCATGCACGGGAACTACGTCCTCACCTGTCCCTCGGACCTTCCGATGCTGACGACCGAGATCGTCGACAGGTTCATCGACTTCTTCCAGCCCGGAGCCATGGAATCGGCCATAGCGGTGATAGACGAGGACACCGTCCGCCGCGTGGGGATCACACCTTCTTACACCAGGGAGCACAACGGCCGCAACTGGGTGCTCTCGGGGATGTGCATAATGAACCGCCAGTGGACCATCGACGGGGTGTATCTGGAGGAGGTCCTCTACGAGACGTCCTCGGAGGAGCTGGCGGTCAACGTCAACACCAAGGGCGAGCTCGAGCTCGCCAGGACAATGGAAGCGGTCAGTCGTATCCCATGATGCCGCGGTAGATCTCGTGGACCTTGTCCACCAGGTCCTTGCTGGTGACCTTCCCGGATGTCGAGACGACGCAGGCCACGGACGATCCTCCGCATCCCACGCCCTCCTTGATGAATCCCCACTCGTAGGCCTGGAGGCCCTCGTAGGGGCTCTCGGAGTAGTCCACGTTGATGTAGACGATCGGGACCTTGTCGGAGATGCCCTCCATGATCTTGATAAGGCTGGAGTTGGGGTCGTTCATCATCCATCTGGTGGTGCCGTGGATGATGTTCCCGGCGATCTCAGGGTGGAGCTTCAGCGCGCAGGCGATGACCGCGGAGAGCTGCGTTCCCCCGCCTACGATGACGGGCACGGACTTCGCAGCGCCACACAGTATCCCGACGTTGGCGGGCTGCATCGGGTCCCCGACACACTCGATGGCTTTCAGGGGGTCGTTCTCCAGCGAGCCGATGGAGATGCCCGCGGCCTCGAACGCCTCTGCGACCAGCTTGCTCTTCAGCTCCTTGGGGTTCTTGGGGGAGCTGCTGCTGACCAGGTTCTCCTTGATCACTCCGAGGGCCAGCATGACAGCGAGGGCGGTTGTGGTGCCGCCGGCGCAGCTCTCGCTGATGACCACGAAGTCGTAGGCCCTGGCGAGCATCTCGCCCAGCTTGTAGCCCTTCTCGTAGCTCTCGCGGACGTTCTTGACGGATTTCCCGGTGGTGATCTTCTCGCCGCACTCGCCCCCGGTGTAGAAGTAGGGAACGGACGGGATGACCCCGCATCCGCCGTTGACGATGTAGTACGGCATGCCGGACAGCTCCAGGGCCGCCATCGTCAGGGTCGCGGGGGTCGGTATCCCGCCGGGGTTGATCGGGATGCCCTTCATGCAAGTGACCCTGCCGTTGACAAGCAGCTCCGCATCGGCGGCGGGGGTGAACATTGTGAGCTCCGGCGTGTCGCCGGCCTCGGATACGCCGGGTATGGTGGAGGTGCGGGTGTTGGCCACCGTGCAGGTGAACACTCCCCTCTTCCCCCATATCCTGGACAGGATGTCCTTCGCAATCGCCTCGTCTCCGTGGACGCCCAGGCTGGGCGGTATCTCGAACGCCATGTTATCGCCTCTTGTGCTCCGCTATATCGGGGACCAGGTCCGGCAGCGGGTGTATGGTGCCGGGAGCGATCCCGCAGTCTATGGACGTCCACACCGGGACGTCCGTCAGTATGTGCTCGCCCGTGACGCAGGATGTCCCGTGGTCGGCGAAGTAGACCACGTTCTCCACGTCGGGGAAGTACTTCTCCATCATCCTGTCCGTGTGCTCCAGGACCCACTTCTTCTTCTCGTGGTCCTTCTGGTGGCTGTACTCGTCCACCTCGTCGACGTGCAGGAACACGTCGCCGTGCTCCAATGCCTCCGCGGCCGCGGGGAAGCGCTCGTCCAGGTCGTCTATGAGCATGATCTTCTGGCCGAGGGATGCGCAGACCCCCAAGGAGGTGGGGCTGTCGGATATCGCGGTCAGGTTGTTGAAGCAGGGGTGCGCCGGGTACTGATGCCCGAACTTGCCGCATCCCCACGGGTAGTCCGTGATGCCGCCCATGTCGTCGGCCACGGCCTTGATGAACTCGCCCAATACGCCGGGGATCTCCACGTAGGGGGCATCCACTGGCGGTGATGGGGTGACGGGCACATCGTCGCACTCCATGGTGAGGACGGCGCGGCCGTTGATGAAGAACCTTATCTGGGGGTCGCGCCCGTCGAAGATGTCCATGTGGGACATCATGACTCTCTGGAGATCGTCGCTGAACTCCGACGCATGGTAGGACCACCTGACCATCCCGTCGCCGATCTCGGCGGGGCTGAGCCTGTACGCCGTGCGCTTGGGGTCCATGATCGGGAGCCCCAGGCCCAGGGCCTCCAGGGCGCCCCTGGGGACCTCCGGCGGATGGCCGGTGAAGAACTCGTTGAGGAAGAGATGGGTGTATCCCCTGCCGGTCGTTCTGAACGCGTGCCTCGCCTTGTCGTAGAGATAGGGCATCTCGGCCACCTCGACGGGCTTCTTGCCACCGAGATGCGGATTCGGATCGTCCTCGGCTCCGTCAAGGAGCACGTACAGGATGTTGCTCATTGTATCTTCCTGAGGGCAATGGCGGCCTGCCCCACTGACACGCCGCCGTCCCCGTTGGGGACCTGCCTGTGCAGGACGGGTACCAGTTCGCGCGATTTAACCGTATCCACGAACATGCGCGCGATGGGCGCGTTGTAGGAGACGCCCCCTGTGAGGCCGACCTCCCTGACGCCCTCGGACTCCGCGCGTTCGGCGGCCGCATCGACCAGCCCCTCGATCACGGATTCGACCGCGGTGTAGGCGAAATCCTCGGGGGAGCATTCCCCGATGTGCTGGAACATGTGGGTGTAGCGGATGGTCCCGCCCTCGAGCTCGGCGGATATCCCGTCGACGCGCCTGCCGCGGGCCAGGAGCGGCTCCAGCCTCATGGCCGGCTCGCCGTCGTAGGAGCGGACGGAGCAGACGCCCAGGGAATAGGACAGCGCGTCGAGGAAGCGGCCGAACGAGGACGTCCTGACGCTGCTGCCCGCCATCTTCGCGAGGATGGCGGCCTCGGAATCCGTGAAATCATGGTTCTCGGAGCCGTTGATCGAGTCTATGGCGAACCTGAGCCTGCGGATGTCCCTCAGGGCCTTCTCGCCGCCGAGGAGCGGTATGGTCTCCAGGTGGGCCACCCTGTCGTAGCCCTCGAACGAGGAGTAAAGGACCTCCCCGCCCCATGCGGTGCCGTCGTCCCCGTGACCGGTGCCGTCGAGGGTCAGGCAGATGCAGCGGCCGATGCCGTTCTCGGCCATCAGCGCAGCGGCATGGGCCCAGTGGTGCTGGACGTCGATGATATCGGCCCCGTGCTCCTCCGCTATGCGCCTGGCTATGCGGCGGTTGGCGTACCCCGGGTGCAGGTCCTCAGCGACTATGGCGGGCTCGCAACCGACGAAGCACATCTGCGCCCTGACCGCCTCCTCCAGGAACTCCGGGACCCCTATGCCCTCCCCGTTGCCGATGTGCTGCGTGGGCCATATGCGCCCGTCCGATGCCACGGACCCGGCCATGTTCTCCTGGGGGCCCAGGGCGACCGCGTCCCCCACGAATCCGATCGGTATGTGGTACGGGATCGCCCCCCTGGACCTGCGGATGTACTGCGTCCTGTCGCCGAGCATCCTTATGACGGAGTCGTCGGACCTGTTGATTATGGGCTGATTGTGAAGCAGATAGTAGTCGACGCCGAGGGCGAGGGCCTCCGCGTCATCGATGACCATGGGCTCGCCGGGGGCGTTGGCCGATGTCATGACCAGCGCGTCTGCTTCCAGATGCTTGAACAGCAGATGGTGCATGCCCGTGTAGGGCAGGAACATCCCGACGTTGTCTAGTCCGGGAGAGGCAGCCTCCATCGCCTCGGACGGGGTCTTCCTGACCAGGACGATGGGCCTGTCGGGAGACAGGAGCCTGGCCTCCTCCTCGGGAGTGGGCTCCGCATAGCGTTTCAGGGCATCCATGTCGCGTACCATGATGGCGAACGGTTTCTGGCCGCGCCTGTACCACTCCCTGAGGTGCGGGAGGCGGTCCAGGGTGCAGCAGATGTGCATCCCTCCCCAGCCCTTCACCACGGCGAGGCAGCCGCCGTCGAGGGCATGTGCCAGCGTCTCAATCGGGTCGCCCTCCGCAGGGCTCCCCTCCGCATCCAGGAGGCGGTAGGAGGGGCCGCATGCCGGGCAGCAGATCGTCTGATGGTGGAAGCGCCTGTCGGCCGGATCCGAGAACTCCCTGCCGCACTCGGGGCACATCCCGAAACTGTCCATCGATGTCAGCGGCCTGTCGTACGGGATCCCCTTCAGGAGGGAGTATCTGGGCCCGCAGTCGGTGCAGGTGGTGAACGGGTACATGGACCGGCGGCCTGGGGAGAGCATCTCCCCTACGCACCTGTCGCAGACGGCGCTGTCCGCCGGGATCGAGGCCCCTGTGCCGGAGCCGTCGGAATGGATGATCGAGAAGCCGCAGGGGCCGTCGTAGGGAACGTCCTCCCTGTCCACGGATTCGATACGTGCCAGAGGGGGCAGCTCGGACATCAGGGCGGCCATCAGCTCGTCCGGCCTGTCCGTCTCTATGACGACCTGGGACCCGCCGTTGCGGACGGTCCCGGACGCCCCGCACGCGGCCGCGGCCCTGAACACGGCGGGCCTGAATCCGACCCCCTGGACCGTACCGCGCACGATTATCCTCATACCCAGGTCATCGGGGAGCACGATAAAAGCGATTTGGGTCCACCGCCAACCTTAAAAGAGCGCGTAATAATGGGGTGCGCATGGAAGTCCTGGAGATAGACGGCTCGAGGGGAGAGGGCGGCGGGCAGATGGTCCGCACGTCCGTGGCCATGGCCACCGTCACCGGCAGGACCGTCCACCTGACCCGCATAAGGGAGAACCGCCCCACCAACGGCCTGTCCAAGCAGCACTGCGCAGCGGTGAACGCCGTGGCCCAGATGGCGGGATCCACCGTGACCGGGAACGCCATCGGCTCCAGGGAGCTGCTTTTCACCCCCGGCAACGAGCAGGTCTACAACATCCAGATGAACATCGGCACCGCCGGCAGCGTGAGCCTGGTGCTCCAGGCGATGCTCCTGGCGGCCAGGAACCACTCCAAGAGGCTTACCGTGGACATCAGCGGCGGGACCAACGTCATGTGGGCCCCTCCCATCGACTCCTACAGCCAGCTGCTGTTCCCCCTGATGCACAGGATGAACATCAACGCCGACTGCCGCATCATAGGCAGGGGCTTCTACCCCCAGGGCGGCGGCAGGGTCATCGCGACCCTGGACCCCATCGGCGAGATCGCCCCGCTGGACATCGAGTCCCTCGGCGAGCTGGTATCGATCAAGGGCGTGTGCTTCAGCCAGAGGCTGCCCGACTGGATCAGCAAGGACCTCATGAAGAGCTGCCAGGACACCCTGTCCAAGGTTGCCGACGTGGAGTTCGACGTCCAGAAGACCGAGGGCGACTCCAGGGGCGCCGGCATCGTGCTCGTGGCCGAGTACGAGAACGGGATGCTCGGGAGCAACGCGCTGACCTCCAGGGGCCACACCGCGGACCGCGCCGGCGAGGACGCCGCCAACGACCTCCTGAGGGAGATGACCAGCGGCGCCACCATGGACGTGCACACCGCGGACCAGCTGCTCCCGTACATGGCGATGGCCACCGGGAAGAGCGGCTTCACGGTCTCCAGGATCAGCAAGCACCTGCTGAGCCAGATGGACACCCTCGAGTCCTTCCTCGACGTCAAGTTCGGCGTCGAGAGGAAGGAGAACGTCTACAGGTTCACGGTCACCCCCGGTGAGCACAATGAGGCCGTTCGTCCACGTTAACTGCGCCATGTCCGCCGACGGGAAGATCGCCGGCGAGGACAGGACCCAGGTCAGGATATCCTCGGACGAGGACAAGACCCGCGTCAAGGCGCTCAGGAGGAAGTACGATGCCATCCTCGTCGGCGTCGGCACCATCATCGCCGACGACCCCCACCTCACGTTCAAGGACGGGGACTACGACACCAACCCCATCAGGATCGTGCTGGACCCCCACGGGAGGACCCCCGACGAGGCCCAGGTCCTTGACGAGCGCGCCCCGACCGTCATGGTCACGCTGGAGGGCTGCGACAGGGAGTGGGACTGCGAGGAGACCGTCCGCATGGGCAAGGAGGAGATCGACCTCCCCGCGGTCATGGAGTACCTCGCCGAGGAGATCGGCATCGAGAACGTCATCGTCGAGGGTGGCGGAGTCACCATCTCCAAGTTCTTCAAGGCGGGACTCGTGGACCGCTACACCGTGTTCGTCGGCGGCCTCATCATAGGCGGCGCGGATGCGCCGACCCCCTGCGACGGGGACGGATGGGTCGCCGATGGAGGGGCCAAGCTGGCCCTTAAGGACTGCGAGGTCCTCGGCAACGGGGCGCTCCTCACGTTCGAGCCCGTCAGGCGAATTCGTCCTGCGACCACCCAACGGCCCTTCTTGCGCGAGCCTTCCCTCTTCACCCTGCCGCCGTCAACCATCCTCCGGATGGCATTGTACGTCTCTGCTTCGCTGCGCCCCAGCATCTCTGCGAGCTTCGATATCGTTATCGATGGGTCCGCGGCCATCTCCTCCATGATGAGGGTTTCCAGATCGAGCTCTCCGTTCATCACCTCGGTGATCTGTCCCCTCCTCCCGAATTCGAATAGGAATTGGTCGCCATCGCTCCTGTAACGATACTCCACGTGGGCCCTGTTGCACGACTCGAAGACCCTGCTGAAACCGGAGCCGTAAGCTTCCACCCGTCCGCAGCGGTACAATGCCCCGGCGATCAATGGATTCCGATGGATCGGCGCTTTGAGGCGCTTCGCGAACATCTCTGGATCGGAATCCGCCGGCAGCGACCCTGCATTGACGATGCATATCGATGATGGCGACAGCCATATCTGA
>Ga0265301_10003573_pt1 | contig 16331 bp, 13 predicted proteins | sample AusTroGonzalo_MG_2_FD_193488 | JGI IMG/M metagenome (GOLD analysis project Ga0265301, IMG submission 193488) | Bovine rumen microbial communities from tropical cattle in Woodstock, Queensland, Australia - Gonzalo_04 | ecosystem: Host-associated > Mammals > Digestive system > Stomach > Rumen ...
AGTAATTAATTGATAAGGCTCTCCAATCCGTAGCTTAACTTTTACTTCCGTATTAAGTAATCCAATAAATGGATTATCAACTAATTCTCCATTATGCCAATATTTACGCACCATATTAAAAGTAAGAGTATTGGCACCAGAAATTTGTTGTTTTTCAGTCACGTTATATGCACTAATTGGAGTATGAATGTCATCACCACCAATTACAGCTAATTTTCTTTCCTCAAAAAAAGGTTCATTTACACCGCCAGAAGGAGTAACATCCTGCCAGACGGATAATTCATATTTTATTTTATTGTCTGCCATTATTTACCCCTTAATAATAACGATAATTATATTGAATCGCACCAGTAGTTATGCCATCTAATCGAATCGTTCCATATCCATTATATCCTGCATTATAATTTGGTAATTCAAAAAAATTGCCCGCTACGATAGCATAATTACATACTTTTCCTGTATATTGAGGATCACTAATACTATTATTATTACATTCCAATAATAAATGCAATTCGCTATCTAACATATAATATTTATTACTGCTACTTTTTAATTGATTTAAATCTATAATTATTGTTTCTGCAGCCTCTGCTATCGTTGGATTAAAAATAGCTTCTGGAGTAAAAGTTATAAAACATACCCGCTAGCAGTAGATGGAACTGTAAATAAAAACTTAAATGGAACATCAATTTGTCCTGCATTATATATAAAAATATTTCTCCAATCTACATCATTATATACTCGTTGTACTTCATCCATAGGATATGTATGTTTTGCTGGATGGTCTATTGGATAAGGAGTCTGTACTTCTACTGTTAATGTATTCAAAATATGAGAAGCATTTTGCCATTCGCTTACATTAGTACAACCATGTGTTGTATATTCTCCTGCAGTTTTATATTTTGCATATGCCCAAGGATAAAAACAAGTAAACTGTACTTTTCCAGTACCTTTATATACGCGGCCGTTGCTTATAGTCTGTGAACTAAATTCTTCACTATCTTCTCCACCAAGTAGCATATCTAAAGTTTTACTGCCTGTTTCTTCTTCCCAAGTTTCATTAAAACATACATAATTCAATGTTGGTGTTGAATTTATTTTTCCCATATAAGTCTTATATGGCCTTTCATCAAAAGTTAACTCGCCCTCTGTCTTTGCAGCTAACCATTGAGTCATATCATTAAATTGCTCTTCATGTAAATCATCAAAAGCAAAATCAATCGTAATAGGTCTTTGTTCAAAACTAGACCCGAAATAATATAATCCATCTCGCCCTACTATCTCGGTAGTAATATCGCGAGAGTTAGGTAATAACGTTTCTGAATAAGCATTATTTTGACTAACTCTCACGATACGGAACTCCGAGGAGTGGCGACCATTAAAAGTAAAACCTAGAAAGTCATCGCGGCCTTCTAAGCCAGAGCGATTAATAATCGCCATTTGCCTTACCTCCTACTAAAGTCTAAAGCTACAGTATTACGATACATAGCTTCTTCGCTAATCTTTTGTTTCATTTTATCCCACATTTGGTCAACATCATAATCTGATGCAACTTTGTTATCCATATTAATACTGTAATAAATTGGGGAATTATTTTGTTTGGTTACGCTACTGCTGACCCCTTTTCCAGTATCCATAACGTCATAAGCCTGTACACCAGATGGCCAGTAATTAAGATAATCCCAAATCCATTTATCCCAGCCCCAACTCCAGTCTTCACGAGTTGTATGTCCAGCAACATCATCATCTTCTTTATTAAAAACTACATTTCCATTTGCATCAAAGTATTTATAAGGATCATCTGAATACATTGTATATAATTCATCTAGGTGGCTCCAAAAATATTCATAGGCTAAATCTTTTGTGTCTTCTAAAGAATCTAAATAATCATCTCTACCTTGAATACCCATTTCATAGTATCCTTCCTGCCCTTTTAATAAAGCAAAAAGTTGATCTAATGCGTATCCACCTGCGCCACCTTGTATCAATCCCAAACCAAAAGCATCGTATATCATATTGTCAGCAATTAAAGCAATTTCTCCAGTAGCATAAGCCCAGTCAAGTTGTGCCTGCATTAAATCAATTTGTTGTTGTCTTTGCTCATAAGCTGCTTCATTTTGTTCAGCCATATCTTCAATTGCTTTATCAATAAGTTCATCGGTATAATCTTGTCGAGCATTATCAATTTCCTCTTGTAATTTGAGTATCTCTAAATCATTTGCACCAGATGTATCACTCTGTAATAATGCAAGGCGTCGTTCCATAGATTCAATGTCAGATTGTTTTTCATCCATATCTCTTTGACTGCGGTACTCACTTAATTCGTTAGAAATACGGTCAAGCAATTGAGAATTGGTATCTCGAATAGTGTCAGACAACTCTTGTGCATTATCAATCTCTTGCTGTTTTTGAGATTTTATAGCATCAATAACACGTTGTTCGAGATCTTGGTACTCTTGTTGTCCTTCATGTTCTAATTCATATATCTGATCTTCAATATCCATTAATTGATCTTCAGTGTCATCAATTTTATCTTGAATCTCCTCTAATTCTTTAATATAATCATCGATCCTTTCGCCAAGCTCATTATTACCCTCTTGACCGCTAACAGAATTAATTAAATCCCAATCAATAACTACGTAACCAAGATTTTCATCATAATGAGCATATTGCATTAAATCAGCATATTTATCTTCAATCTGTTGAGCTTCAATAAGGCGCTTATCATGTTGTTCTTGCCAATATTGTTGTTGTAGTTTTAACGACTCCATTTGCTCGCGATAAATCTTTAACAATGCTTCTGCATCATTCTTACCATTACGAAGCAATTTCTGACGCTCATGCTCTAACTTATTACCACGACGAATTTCTTCATTGGTCTTTTGAACTAAATTGTAAAGCCAATCATAAGCAGCAATCCAAGCATCAGTTTCTTTTTTGGCATCAGATGAAGAACCTGAGCCAGAACCTGAACCGGAACCAGAACCTCCACCATTACCAAAATGCATATTAGAAGTTATTCCAAGAGGTGGTGTATAATCATTTTCAAATCTTGGTATTTGAGCACCCTTCATCATGCTGCGTGTATCTTGATTACTATAAATACGATCGCCTTTATTTAAATACATAAGTTCAGGCCCACGTAAGCCAACTAATCCGGCATATCCATTTACACTTTGATGTAATTCTGGCCCCTTCTCACCAACTAAAGCAATACCAGAATATCTTTTTCCGCCAAGAGGAGTGCCATTTGCAAAATTTTCATCTAAATGTTCTATATGAGCATATATAGTATATGGTCCGCCAGCGTTAATACTAGATTGTATAGAATCTCCATCTATATTCATCGTGGCACTAAATGGAGTTTCATTTAAAGATGTTTGTATATTTTGTCTACCAGCTTCTCCACCTTCTGTTGTTCCTTTTTCTACAGCCCCTTTGTAGCCGTTATAAATATCAACATATTCTACTTCTTCTTCAGCAGTATGAATTGCTTCTACTGTATCTACTACTATTTGCTCTCCATTAACAGTAGTAGCAATTTTTACTCCTTTATTATCAGCAACTCCTTGAATTAATTCATCAACTTTTTCATCATTTCCAGCTAACTCAGGATGCAATTTTAAAATTATTTCTTTTGTTTCATCATAATCTAAATACTCTAATATTTTATCATCTTGTGAATCTATATCTCTTTCAGCATGAATTTTAATATCTACATCATATTCATCTTTATAAGAGTCAATATCACTTAAAATTTTCTCTGCAGTTAATAAATCACCATTACCATCTTCATTCCATTTAACAGTAATACCCTTTTCATTTAAAGCTGCTATTGCTGCATCTAAATAACCAGTTTCTTCTAAAGCGTCATGTTCAGCTTTGGTTAAAACAACTAATCCTTTAGTACCATCTTTTGAGGCTACTGCCATTCCTTCTAGATCATCCATCATTTGGCCAATACCAATTGCATCAGCCATATCCCCAGAATAACCAGAATAATTCTGAAGCATTATGTTAGCAAAATCTTCAGTAATATGGAACGTCTTAGCAAGAGATTGAACCATTTCTTTATATGACATTTGCGCGCCTTTTTCAAAATCAATGAATACACCGCGCGCTTCATCATATCCAATATTCATTCCTTCAAATGAACGAGTGGTTGCTTCTAACCAGAAATTCTTACCATCGTTGCCCAACCAGTAAGCCGCAGCTTCATAGGCATTTTGTGCGCCCTCAACAGTACCATCATAAATTTCCTCAGAAAAAAGACTAGACATCATAGATACAAATTTAGGATCATATATATTTCCACGCTCTATATATTCCTTCATTGTATCTAATGAGCCACTAAGCGATTTTACACCCTTATCGCTTTCATTACCTTGCCCAAACCCCTCAAGAAATTCATCCATTTGACTGAAGCCACGATTAATACCGCCTATATCTTCTAATATAGTTAGTACACGGTTAGTTAATCCGTCTAAAGAACCGCCATCACCTAAATAATTTAAAACCGTAGCTAATGTTTCAGCACTTAAAACATCTTCATCTAATAACCGTTTTAATGTCTCACTTTCTTCAGCTAAATCTTCAATATTATCAGGCTTAAGTTTTCCATTTTCTTTAATGAGATCTTCTAAACTCTTTCCTGCATCTGCAATCTCAAGAGTCACATTTGAAAAAGCAGGTCCCAATAAATCACTAGTATTTAAAATATTAGAAGCCCATTGCTGCTCATAACTGGCACCTTCTATCATCAATTCATTTAATTGCTTAAATGCAGTAATAGAATCTGAGAAATTAACTTTCCCTATCATTTCATTGATGGCATCTATATTATCGGGGGTATATAATCCTACCGTCTGTGCAATTTGAGCTTCATTCATACCACTTGATTTTAAAGCATTTGTTATAGATTCTGCATTTTCTGCATTAAAACCATTCTGTGTCCAACTTCTAGTATTCATACCTGCTGAAGTTAAATATTCTAAATTTCTAATATTTTCTTTTTTTGCTTCTGCAAGGCCCGTCTCTAAAAGTGCCGCTAAGTCTCCATCTCCACCAAATATTTCTTGAATTTGCTCTGGCGTTAATCCTAATGTGTCTACTAGTTCTTCTATATTTAAATTAAGATCAGCGATAGAAGCATTCCCTGAAAATATATCCATTGCTTTATCTAAAGCATCACTTCTATTTTCATCTTTCCTAATTTTTTGTAATTCAGTATCAACACTTTGCACAGATTTAGTATATTCAGTTTGTGCCTTTTGACTGGCAACTTGTTCTCTAATCATTTCATTGCTTAAATCGCCTTTATTAATTGCAGCATCTATTTCTCCAATAGTCATGCCACTTAATTGCGAATAAGCTCTTTTATTAGCATTTATATCATTGGCGTTTTTATATGCTTCATCATATAATTCACCCCAAACGACCCCAGCTCGTGCCATTAAAAAGTCATCATTGGCTCCAGATAAATTAGTATTTTGAGAAGCCTTTAAAAATACACTATTGCCTAATGCAATTTCAGCTGCAGATTGACTAACTTTACCAATAAGACCAGCTTGATTTAATTCGCTCTTTAAAAATCCTGCAGCGATACCTTCGCCAATGGTTTCCGGATAAGAATCATAATCTCCCCATCCATTATCTTCTCTAATTAAAGTATAATTTCCCTTAGTATTACTTTGAGCTTCAGCAATATACCTATTAATAGTATCCGCATCAGCAACATTAAAATCAATTCCGTCTTTTCTTGCTTTTTCAATAGCTTCTGCTAAAATTTTTGTATCAATACCATATTGTGATAAATAGTTTTCTGCTTTATTATCTTTAACAACAGATTCTACTTCAACTTCAGTTTGATAACGAGAAGCATTACTTTGCTGTGCTAACACTGAAAGTTGTTGAACTCCTGCAAGTTCTTCTTGTTTTCTTAAATATTCTTCATATCCTTTTGGATCAATATATAATTTACTACCATCTATTTTTAAATATTGCGCCAAAGCAGGATACTTTTGAATTAAATCTAATACTTGATCATTAACTTTTATTAATTGCTCATACCAAGCTTGAGTTCCTTCTGCTAAATTATCTAAAGTTTTTTCTGCTTGTCCTAATTCTTCCCAAGCTGTTTTAACTTCTTTAATCTTATTTTTTGTTTCATTTAAATTTTTATTTGTTTTTTCTATGTTTTTATTTATTTCTTCTTGCCGTTCAGTTGCAGTTTTATTATATTCTTTCCACCATTTTACTAATAAAACTATAATAGCCACTACTGCAATAGCAATAGCAAGATAAGCTGAAGCCAACATTAAATTCTTTAACTGAACTGCTACCAATTCTTCTCTTGTCAACTTTTGTTTTCTTAAAGCATTCGTTTCTGTATCAATGCCTAACGCACTTAATAATCTTTTCCCAGCTTCTTTGATACTAGCAAGAATTGACGCATTTTTTGCTCCAGTATTTTCGACAGTTTCTTCAGTATTCTTTTTTGTGGCCGTATTATCTGCTTCTTGAGCTCCAATATGTATTAAAAAAGCTTTAGAAGCCCCTTCTATTCCTTTAGTTAATAATTTATTAGCATAAATAAAAGCAGTAATAGAAAGTCCCAGCTGTATAATTGATCCCACTAAATTCTTAATGACATTATCACTTTGATTAAGCGGGGCTAACATTTTATTTATTATATTTAGTAATCCAGTTAATAAATCAATAACCGTTGAAATAATAGTATTATTAGCAAAACCAGTTAAGAATAATTCCCAAGCATTCTTTAACTGATTTAAAGATGCCTGTAAGCTATCCATAGTTTTTTCAAATTGCTCGGTTGAAGCCCCCGCTGAATTTGTAGCATATTCAGTTAATTCAAGTAAACGATCATAATTGTTCATTAATGCCAGAAAACGTGACTGCTGTCTTGCACCTGCAGTTTGCGTCGCAATATAACGCTGAGTCATGATGTCTAAAGTATCCCATTTAGAAGCTAACTCAAGAATTACATCGTCAAATGCTCTAAATTCACCCTTTGCATCACGAAGTGCGACTCCAGCAGTCTTTAAAGCTTTTTCAACACGGTTTACACTAACCTCTTCTCCATCAACATCAACTATATCAGTAGTAGCCTCTTTTAACTCCTGAAAACGAGAAATAATAGTTTTCATCGCAGTACCAGCAGTTTCAGGAGCTTCTCTCGTTGTTTCAATAATCTGTGCCAAGAAAGCAGACATATTTTCAAAACTTGCACCAGAAGTATATGCTGTAGATGCAGTTTTTGACATAGCAGTTGCAAGTTCTTCGGTATTAGAAGCAGAATGAGCAGCCAAATTAGAATAAACGTCATTAACATGATTAGCTTCAGTTAACTCCATTCTATAACCACGAATCGCCGCAGTCATAAGGTCTGTTGCATCTTTACCATTAAGATTAGCAATACGGCCCATTTTCATGGTTTCCACTGCTATCTCTTGTGCTTCCTCAAGAGATAAGCCCTGTTGTACGTATAACGTAGTAGCTTCAATTAAATCATTCGTTGAAGCACCTATGTCATTAGCAGCTTGCACAAAATTACTGCGCATTGACCAAACTTCGTCAACACTATATTTTGACACAACTGCAATTTCTGTAAATGCTTTATCAAGTTCTTTTATCGCTGTAAAAGCTTGCTTAACAGCTCTTGTTAATAATCTAAATCCATTAGTTAGCGAAAAGAAATACATGAGACGATTAGTTAACTGTTGCACTTGCTTCGAGTAACTACTCATATCTTTGATTTGATTCATGTATCCTTTTATTGAGTCTGCTGCTTGTTTAGCTTTTTCACTTAATTCTTCATTACTTTTATTGACTTGATTTCTATTAATATCGGCAGTTTGTCTCGCTACTTCTTGATATTGATTAAGTTCATTTATTAACTTATCAATATCCCAGGGCATATCGTTAGTTCCTTTATCAGTTAATGCCCCAATAGCCTTTCTTAATTTTTGAATAACAGGATCTTGTCGATTTACAACTTTAGAAGTTTCTTCGATCTTTTGATTCGTTTCATCAATTTCTTTCTGTAATTTATTATTTCCTTCTATAAGACCATTAATCCATTCTTGTGCTTTTTCGAAATCCTTTTCTTCGCCAATTAATTTTGTTATTTGGCCTTTCATTTGGGCATTGCCTTCAATACCCTTCCAATTTATTTCTTGATTAGCAGCAGCTTTATCTTTTAACGAATCTAAAAGTTTTTGATAATCTTCTACTTTTGTCTTTCCTTCTTTTAATGAATCTTCTAATCCCTTAAGTTTTCCCTTAAGAGTATCTATGTTATCTCCTTTAATGGATTCTAAAGCTTTTTTTAATTCTTCTGCTTTTTTAATGGCATTGTCTGGAACTAAATCATCCAATTTCTTACCGACTGTTGCTTTTTCACTGATTTTATTAACTCTTTCAACAGCCTTCTCTATTCTTAGCCATTTCTCCTCAACAGCTTTAGTTTCTTTGTCATTAGACACAGTCTTTTCAAGTTCCTGATACTCTTTAATTTCCTTAAAAAGATCTTCAAAAGCTTTTTTAGCATCATTCGCTAAAGTATCTTTTATTTGAATTTTACTTAAATCATTCTGTAATTGATTTGCTTTGCTCTTAACATCATCTATCGTCATTCCCACGTCGATAGTGATGGATTTTACATAGTCGCCGCTTCCTCTGCCCACCATTTACCTCCAAATAAAAATCGACACTAGTTAAACACTAATGCCGATTAAAAATCACTATCTGAGTCGTCTTTCAATATAATGAAATCCATAACTTTTTCATTACCTTTTGACCCAGTCGGGTAAGCCGTCACTACGAAGTTACCAGTCGCAGGTGAAGCATCACTTCCCAACCTAATAGAGAAATCAGACATTAGTTTTAATTTCGGAATATTAAATATTCCTGTTACTGTTTTCCCTGTTATATCATCCTTTAATCTCGTTTTCATAGTCATTTGCAAATGACCAGGAAATAATTGTCTGCCGATGTTGATTACATCGCTATCCTTTATATATCTATAACTATAGCTAATCATCACATCAGTATAAGGCGCGGCATTTCTAAATGTAATTACCTTGCCTTCTAAATCACCGCGTAAATGATTGCCTTGAATATCATATGCCCAAATATTTTCATTTGCCGGAATGTGCCTTAATTCAACTTGACAATTTTCATCAGTTTCAAGCTCTTCCCACATTGGAACCAATATATCCTTTTCAGTTTCCATATTTGCATTAGCCAATAGTGCTAAATGCAATTTCGACATTACTCCTTGACTAAACCGCATTGTCAGGTCTTTCGTTCTATCCCAAGATACCCAGACTTGATTGCCATAGCCGCCAGTTGCATTTATGTGTTCTTTGAACTCACTAAAATCAACTATTTGTAATGACTTGAATACTATTATTGGTTCTCCAGCCATGACTAACTGTCCGTTAATCGTCATATCATATGATGCAGTCAATATCGCATCATAGATTTCTTTCATACCGAATAAAGTATTGTCCATGTCTTACTCCCAAACGGGGAGGCGATTACCGCCTCCCCTATCGGTTAAACTATTTCAGTTATTACTCAGATTCTCCGTCATATCCAAGACGTGTGTCTAAGATCTTCGAAGCTTCCTCGCTTTCCTCGCTGTCACCGAAGCCATACTGTACCAGCTTCATCATGACGTTCTCGCCACCAACGGTAGCCCTCATGACATCAACTGTCATATTGAACACAGAAGGATCGCCGTCGGCTTCCATCGTGATTGTGTTCTCAGAAGTAACTTTGCCCTTCGGAACGATGAACTGGAAGTACTCATCTGTACCATCAGCTTCGCTTCTAGCATAAGTGTCGCCAGTGATGTAATATGTGCCAGGGAAGGTATCCGGACCAACGGTGATCTCTCTGGCTGTGGTCGGCGAAAGATATACGCTAATGAAATACTTTGCACCGACTACTGTTGTACCATTAAAAGCTGCGATGTCCTCATCGCCGCTGCCAGGCTTAGAAGTCTCTGCTGTTACTGCAACTGTATCAGTAGCTGCAAAATTATATGTAGTATATAAGTTGCTATCAGCACCAAACAGATCAGAAGCAGTAGCAGATCCATTACTTACAGAAGCAGTCTTGTCGCAGGTCCAAATGAATGTCTTATAAAGTTTGCCGGCCTGTGCAGCAACATGAATATTGCTATCAACAGTACCATCACCGAACATAACAGATAAGGATTTCGGCGAGAACACTGCATCTTCGATGTTCAGTGTGATCTCTTTACCGAAGTCCCAACCAATTAACTTGGCATTACCTTTACCACCTGTTGCATAAGTATTATCAGCAGTCTGCTCAAGTGTAGAAACCTTAGCAGTATCGATGTACAGTACAGGAGTTCTTGGTCTACCAGTCGCGCCGTCGATTGAGTAGAATGTTAAATCGGCAACTTCTTTAATACCATAACGATCTAGTATGCTCGCCATGCGTTATTCCTCCTTAACTAATTTGTATAATCTTGTATCCAGTACTTCGGAGATTTCTTTTTCTTACTGGCAAAACCCGAAGTAAGAACTCTCATCTCTGTTTCATATCTCTCTTTTTCTTGCGACATTCGCATTAGACGATTCATCGCAATATAACTAATCTCTCCAATATTAAGTGGATTGAGACCATTATTCATACAACAAAGTGCAATTAATATAGTATCTAATGAAATGCTATTTGCGCCGCCTTTCTTCTTCTTTAGCCGCTCTCTCATGCGGCCTTTCGCCTTAATTAAAGCAACTTTTGGATTCTCATTCTTCCTAGGAGGCTCTAATTCTTTTTCATCTGTTGCTGATCTAATCAAATTTTGAAATTTAAAATATTGTTCTTCTGTTTCAATCTTACGTAATTTATTAATGTCATCAATTTCCTCAATGCCACGAGTAAATATAATCATATGACTTTTTGGTAATATCCTAACTTCTTCATGCGTAAAAAACTTAAATGCTTCCTGCGCTTGCCGCATAAAGTCTTCTGACCTATAACAATTTACAAGTAAAAAGTCTAAAGGAGTCGGCGCATCATCAATCGGCTTACCCGTGACTGAACCAACTTCTTTTTCAGCTATCATATCCCAAATATCCTCTTGACTAACGGTAAAGATGCCGCTATAAACCCCATATTTAGGATTTGCAGCGACATCCTTTACCAGTGGAGGAAATACCCAAATATCTTGTTCAAATAAAATCGGCTCACCGAGAACAAATGCTCCCTTATAATTCATTAGTTAAACTGTGTTATTTTAAATGACATAATAAATGCAGACATTTCTTCAGTAAAGAAGTTCACGGAGAAACCTGAGCCGCGAATTTCACCTAAACCATTAATTTTCTTATTTTCTAAAGAACGCTGTACCTCACCCATGATCGAATATGGGCGTAAATTGTCACCTTTAATAATCCATTGTTCATTTGGCACAAATACTTCAATCGTGAAATAAATGTCCAGGAACTCACTATTATTCTTAACTGGAATACCTTTTAATACTCTTAAAGTAACGATAGACTGAGAGTTTTCCTTTGCTCCAATTATGGGAATAATACGGACTACACCATTATCACCTTGTAAATAAGCATCTGAAGGCTTAATATCTTCCTTTGCCGGATCAAGCGGATCTTTATCAGTATAATAAAGAAGTCGCAGTAAATTCTGATTATTTAATAGCCGCTTCATTATCTTAATCAGATTTGGTCCCATTTCTTGTAGGAACCGCACATCACTTTTTTCATTAATCATCTACATCACCCAACCAATAGAAATCAAGTGGGTCATCGCCAGACTCCTCTTCAGGCGCCGGCGTTAAATCTCTCTGAAGTGTCGGATCCATTGATACATACATGATACCAGGAGTCGAAATAGAATCCATACCAGTAATACGCCAATAATGTTGGATTCCGGCAAGTTCAAGTTCAATATAAGAGCCAATGTGAATATCTTTATTTACAGGAATCATCATAAATTCTAATTTAAGATTTTCCAGATAAAGAGTAGCTGAACGAGAACGAGATTTTAACTCATTCTTCAGCATATTATCTTCTTGACCATAAATATAGGCTTCACTACTGAACTCAACACCATCCTCATTAATCCAAGTGACAGTTGTCGTTAATTCAATAACACACCACCTATTATAGCCGCTATCCTGGCGCTGATCCCAAAACCAGAACATATAGCGCTTGCCATTAATAGTAACAATATCACCTACATTAAACTTCTCTCCAACACGACAAAGAATATCCATCATTATTTTGGTTTCGTTCTGACGGCGCGGCTCGAAAACACACTCTACTTCGCGCGCATTTTTTGTCCCCTCAGCATAAGTAAATACTGTATAGTGAGGAGAAGATTTGAGAAAGCGCTCAAAGTTGAGGCGACGACCCTTCTCTAATCTCTCGCCCGCAGTATTGCCAAAACGATTTATTCGTCTTTTATAAATCATATCATAATAGCTCATCAATCTCTCCTGTCACTAAACATACTATCCAGTATATTCATCACGTCAAAAATTGTCTTTCTAAAAAACTTATAAGACAAGTAGCGACAAGAATTTAACTTATAATAAATCACATAAAAATCAATTGATCTACTCGATTCGGGGATTCCTTGTAACTCCACTAATATACTATCCAGAAATGCCTCCCATTCGGCATTTTTCTCTCTTTCGCAAAGGCAACCAAATAACTTATTCTTCAGCTTATTCAGATAACCTTCCTGTATTTCCTTAACCATTTAACGACCTCCAGCAAATCCTGTGTAATCGTATGGTGTCCCTTTAATACTACGATAATATACTTTCTCCAATTCTTTTGCCGCTTTTAATTGACTATCCTGTTTATTACGGAACTCTTTTAACTGGCTGGCCGGCGAGAAGTCGCGCTCAGTATAGAGCGGGCGCAGATTCTCCCAAGAATCAATAACTCTGCCGTACCAACACCATTTCATAAATAGCGCAATAATCTGAATTTCCGTATTCGTAATATTCTCATCAAGGAAGAATTCAGCATCCTCATCCCATTCCAGAGAGCAACGCGGAAATTTAAACCAAGGAATCGCGGCTTTGGCTAATTGCTGTAAGTCAAATTCGACTTCAAAACAATTCCAGGTATCCCATTCATCAGACTCGATTAATGTGAAAAAAGCATCATATAAATCTTGTACTGGAGTTAAAGCCATGTCACACCTCATTATTCAGCGGGTGCTTCTGCCTTTCTATCAGCAACCGCCTTATACACATTGATATCCGTCTTCTTCTGAAGCGCGGTATTCTTTTCATAATTAGTACACTCTAAATCAATAGCCGTAAAAGCTAAATCCATTAATTGATCATGCGATAAGCGGTCAAGCGTCTCAATAAATTCCTTCTCTGGCATTTCTTCGATCATTCTCTTGGCTTCTTTCTCATCAATTAAAAGAACTTTTGTCGGCTCTATTGTACCCTCATCTTCAATACCTAATTCAATTTTCTTGTCCATATCATTAATAAATAATAGGCCTGTCTTAAACAGATATTCAACACCTGGCTCATAATAAGCCTGATCAAGAATATCCTCAGGAATCTTAACTACTGCGCCTTTCTTCGGCCAAATACGTCTAAAGTTTAAACTTGGTACATTCACAATAATACGTGCTTTTGCAGTAGACATAACGTCTATCATCTTTGCCATTTTTTATTCTCCTGTTTCTCGCCAGTAATATCCACCGGCTGTTTTCCTTATACCATTAACACATTCTGAAATGTGGTATATTCCTAATTCTTTCTCGGCCGCCGCAATAGAGGGGAATATATTTACAACTTTTCCATCCTTTGTCACCTGCTCTATTCGTCTTGCGCGCCGCTCATTTGCATTAATATCAGTAATTTCAATACTATGATTCTCAAATATAATTTCTACGCTGGTCCTCATTTCGGCTCTCCCATTTTTAATGGAAAACAAGGGCAGTTTAGAAACTGCCCCTATTTCCATATGAAATCCTAAATATAAGGATAAGGATTATATTGAGTCTGCGGAATGTCAGTATTCTGATAGATACCGAAGTTGTAGTAAGTCATAATTGCGGTACCAAGTTTCTTGTATACCATGACTTCCATGCTCTGGTCTCTATTTGTCCAATCCCACATCTGAGTAGCACCCTCAAATACAACCTTAACAATCTTCTCTCCACCCGTCGGAAGGACATAAGCGATCTGCGGGTCAATCCAAGTTGTAGTATTAGTTGTATCAGTGAAGGACTGCGGAATCTGAACGATCGGAGTTCCACGGAACAGTGTGATGTAACCAGTTGTATGAATCTTATCAATGTCATCAACAGGATATACACCATTTGCAGGGAACGAAGAACCATAAGTTCCGACAGGAACAATGGCGTCCGGACCCATAGCAGCTACGAACTCAGGCGGAGCAAAGATAACTGCGCCACCATTGCCATAAGCCTTAACTGTGGAGCAAAGGCTGAACATTTGATCGGAATCATAGCTACCAATGACTCTGTTAGCTTCAGGCATATTAGCAGTAATAGCAGTCTTCAGAGCTTTCTGAATTTCTGCATAAACAGCTTCAGTCAGGCAATCAGTTAAGACGTCCATGACTTCTGCCAGGCTCTCATCACCATCAAGCATTCTCTCGAAGTCAACAGTTGCGCCACCGCCGATAGCGTGTGCACGGACTTCGAAGCTATCTGTATCTAATCTAAATGTCTCATAAACACCGGAAAGACCAACCTGAGTGAGGAACTTCCTAGCCCTCATCTTGGAAGCCATCTTGCCAACACGGAAGACAGCGGTCTGTCCTTGCGGCACTTGCCTAATCTCAGCAAATGCGCCAACAACCTTAGCAACGTTCATCGGAACGATTTCATCAGCGTTCTCAATGATAATCTCATAAAGGTCATATCTATTCTTCATAAACATCGGAATAGAACTGCAATACTGCTTCAGCTCTTCTCTGAAAGCCTCGTTAACAGTATTAAGATCGAAATTCTCAGGGGCCTGCTTACGTGCCGCACTGCGAGCTAAATCTTTGAATTCTTTAGATAACATTACGACACCTCCTTATGCCTCAAGAACCTGAATTTTGACAGCGGGCTGTCCATCAGGCATAGTAGTAACTTCGATAATTTGTCCAACAGGACCGGCCTGCGGCTTAGAGGCCACAGCTTGCCAATAACCAGAACCGTCAGAAGCGATTCCTGCATAGATCATTGCAGGCTCACTAGCCTCGAGTTCATCTTTGATAGCGTCTAAATCAGCATAAGTAGCGCTATCGAAGCAAAGCGTATTCGTAGTGAACTTATCTCCAGCTGCTAAATAGCCAATTCTGGGAAGGAAATCTTTGCTTGTTAAAGCGAAGTCTTTAAGTCCACGATGCACTGGGTGATATAAATGCTCTGCGGAATAATTTAAACCGATCAGTTGAGTAGCAGCAAGGTCAGCAGTGGCTAATTTAACCGTGCGAGTAACCCTGTTCACTGCGAGAAGCATACCATTCTCGGCAACGACAGAACCGTCTACAGGAAAATCAGTTGTATCTAAAGCGCACTGTGCTTCAATACGTCCATCCCTTCTGAAGGCTGCATTGTTCAGTTCAACCTGACCGTAACCGTCTTTTGCAAGTTTGACGATTGCCATGTATGTAAACCTCCTATTTTTGGTATTTAGATAATAATGCTGCTAAGCCAGTTGGAGTTGCTTCACTCGGAATATATTGATCTTCAGATTGCGAACTGAAAATTGTGCTATCATTCTTAACTAATTCATAAGCTAATTCTTTCTCTAAATCAGTTAATGTGTACTCGCTGACTTTTTCACGATAAGAAGTAACAACTTCATCGGGTAATTTTTCAGAATACTTGTCAATCATAGCATTTTTCTGAGCAGTTTCAATTCCGATCTTATATTCAGTTAATTCCTCTATTTTAGCAGTATATTCTTGAATTTGAGAGTTCAATTCAGTATTTGTTGTTTGTAAATTTTCTCTCTCTATATTTAAAGTAGCAATTTCATTATTTTTGTCATCAATTTCAGTCTGCATATTATTCATTTTTTCAATGTTTTCTGCATCCTTTGTTCTTAAAGCATCTAACTCAAGTTTTTCATCAAGAGTTAAATATTCACAAGTCATTTGTTCAAATTCTTGCTCAGGGACGACCACTTGATTATTCTCATTAATAGAAAAAGCTACTTTTCTGAAAGTATCGTCTTCCAGATTGTAAACAATAGCATAATCTTCGTAACTGTCTACGATAATATACTGAAATCTTCCAGTATTCAGCGCCTTGGACAG
>Ga0265301_10003578_pt1 | contig 16312 bp, 22 predicted proteins | sample AusTroGonzalo_MG_2_FD_193488 | JGI IMG/M metagenome (GOLD analysis project Ga0265301, IMG submission 193488) | Bovine rumen microbial communities from tropical cattle in Woodstock, Queensland, Australia - Gonzalo_04 | ecosystem: Host-associated > Mammals > Digestive system > Stomach > Rumen ...
AAAGCGCGGAAACCGGGAGTTCAAAGCTGGTGATCGGATTCCCGATATGGTCAACATAGCAACCGCAGATCAGCGAGGGATTGCGTTTGTCAGGGTTAAGCCTTCTTTTAATTTCTGCCAGATCTCTTTGATTCATATTCTTTGGTTTGTCCTTTCATGTTGCTTGTTCTTCGGCTGCGCTTCAAGTTCCAACTTTCTTTGACATCTCAAAAGTCACTACCTTTCGAATGCAGCACGAGGCATATTCTATCATCTTGTATCTGTGGTTGCAAGAGAACACAAAATACTGTATCAGCTCCACTTATCACATAGACTTTGACAGCTTAATCAGAAGCTGCATCAATTCAGGATTAGTAGCCAGCTTTTTCATCGCTTCAGCAGCATCAGCATCTGACTGATTGACATGGGATTCATTTTCCTTTACTTCAGCTTTAAGATGAATCTCCGCTGATTCTTTCTGATAAATCGCTTCTTCAATCAACCGAGCATTTACTTTTCTATTCTCATCCAGGACGTGAGAATACTGATCTGTGACCATTTTCGCCTGAGCGTGACCAGAGTCTCCCTGGACGGATTTAATATCTCCGCCGCTCAGCTTCAGCTTGTAGGTAATGCTCGAATGACGCAAACTGTGAAAAACGACAGGAGGAAGATCATTTTTCTTGATGAGATCTTTGAAAGCTTTCTCGATTTTCGGTGATTCAACAGGAGTTCCAACAGAATTGGCAATCACAAGACTGTAATCCTGGTATTCCTCTCCCAAAGCGCGTTTATATTCATCCTGTTCAGCTTTCCACTTAACAAGCATCTCCGCCACGGTCTTTGGAAGAAAGACTTTTCTGGTGCTTGTAATTGTCTTGGGAGTCTTAAGAATCAAAACAGTTTTATTCTTGAGCTTGCTTTCAGGGAAAACAGAGATCACATCTTTTTTTTCGAGAGCTTCGAAGGCCGCCCTCGGCACACGCTGAATCTCTTTATTTATAAAAACACTTGCAAGGCCGTTTTCGATGCTTTCATCCGAGATGTCGACACAATCCCAGGTTAAGCCGAGTACTTCTCCGATACGAAGAGAACAGGCAAATGCCAGGTTCATGCTCAGTTTTAATCTTGGATCCCGGCATAACTTATTCGCTTTGATGAAGGTAGCTGCGTCCCAAATTTCTCTTTTCTTGGATTCAACTTTGGGAACTGCGGCAAAAGTGGCAGGGTTCTTCTCCATTAAATCCCATTTCATTGCTTGAGTAAAAACACTTTTTAGCAGTTTATTGATCTTTGTGATCGTGCCCTTCTGGACATACCGCACATCATCAGAGTATTTGAAATCTGTTATACGCTTCGCTGCCGGAGTCTGCTGTAAACGCTGATAAAACTTTTCCAGCACTCTGGTATTGATCTCGTAGAGTTTGAGCTCTCCAATGATAGGCGAAATATAATGTTTGATCAGGCCTACGTTTGAGGAATAAAATGCCATGGACCATTTTGTTTTTCCATACAGATTAACATATTCATCAAGAAGCTCATTCAATGTTTCGCAGTTCGGAATAACAAGTTTTCCCAGACCTTGATGGTACTCTATTTCGGTTTTGCGGCGCATTGCCTCCGCTTCGGAATGAAATGATTCCCATTTTTGTCTTCTTTTCCCGTTCTCATCGGTATATGTTACAACAACGTTGTAAACGCCATTTCTCTTATAAATCGATGCCATTGTCAGATGCCTCCTGTCTGTTTTGATTTTTCCCTGGACATTAACCAGAGAACCTCATCTTTAGAGATTCTGAATTGCTTCCCAAAGCGTTGAACCGTCAGACTCCCATTCCGGATCAATCGAAGAACAGCTTTACGGTCTATTGCCATGATGTCAGCCACTTCTTCAGGAGAATACCAGCTTCTCTCATTCAGGCGGGATTTGTCAGGTTGCTTGATATACTTTTTACGAATCTTCCTTCCAACAACATCATCAACATGCTGCTGGAGAAAGTGTTCACGTTCTTCAGGGCCCAGATCAACAAACTTATGGTATTTCTCCTGGGACGCATACCAGTCTTCAAAGCTTCGGATAGTTACCCGTTTCTTCCCGGCGATGATAATCACTTCAAGCTGAGGATTATCTTTCACAATTTGATATGCTCCATTTCTGTCAACGCAGAGCATAATGCCCATTTCCGGCAGGGTCATTGAGGCAGCTTCAAGAGAATGATCACGCTCGCGATCTTCAGCGGTTCGATAATGATCCTGATTCCGATACCATCGATGAAACAACTCTTTGTTTACCCGCCAATGATGCTGAATGTCGATAACAGGCAATTTGTCCCTGTTGATCATTTCCAGAACAGAATCTTCAGAGATTCCCAACATCGCCGAAATATCCCGAACGGAATACGAGCTTTCCATCAGCTTTTGGCCGGGCTCTTCACCATTAACTTTGCGATGGTGAACCTGATTTGCATACCAGTCTTCAAAACTCTTGATGTCGACGCGGATCTTTCCATCAATAATGACCGTATTAAAATAATGCCTTTTAATCAGCCAGTAGCTGTCGGTCTTTTTGATTCCGAGAATCTCCCGCATTTCCCGTACGCTCATGGTCTCTTTCTTCTGACTCGTCTTCACTGTGGATACCTCCTTCCTCTCATGATGTCAGGAAAAACAATAGCAACGATTTTTGTTTGGCGGTAGGCTGTCGATGGCCGCAGTTTTGCATAACGACAGCCTTGACAGAATCAGGATAGTCCATCGAGCCATTGATCAAAACTTTTCTTGGAAATCCGGTATCGACCATTTCCAATCTGAAACCATTTGAATTCCTTCCGCTGGAGCAGTTCATACACACTGCCCCGACTGATGTTCAGAATGACCTGAAGCTCGGGAACGGTATAGCATCTTGATTCTGATGTTTCCGCCTTTGGTTTGAGAGGAATCTGAGGCGTCTCTGCTTCCTGCGCCAATTCTTCTCTGATTTCTTTTGCGAAGTCTGATAACATAGGCTTTTTACTCCTTTCAAGTTTGGGGAGAATAATCATCGAAAATATCCCCCTCACTTGATGTGGTAAAAATTCTCTGTTTTAAGTCACTTTTTGAAACCTTTTTTGAAATTTCTTTTTAGGATCCATAAAAAGTGCGGCGGAAGAACCCTTGAAGGGATAGCACGGAATAAAAGCTGCAAGCAGGGCAAATGTCCGACATTTGCACGTCTGCTTGTTGGTGGCGATGCCCCCAATCCCCTGGAACACAGCGCTTTGCTCTGTGGCTGGTCTCTTCGAGACAAAAAAAGTCCTCTCCCGCAGGAGAGGAAATGATCACATTTTATAGACCTCGATTAACCTACTTGCGATAGCATCATTGAGTATCCAGATTTCAATTATGCATTTAATAGGTCAGAGTGAGATCCGCTTCATTGAAGAACACTGTAACGCCGCCGAATCCATTTTTCCATTCTTTAAACACAATGCCGGCAACAGAATTGTTCTCTTTGTCAGGACTGGTGGAATAAACCTGTGACTTCATTGGAAGCAGAATCAGCGTTCCATCATCCAAAGCCGTCTTGTCTTTTCCCTTGGTTACGGGATAATAGTCGCTGACCTGTTTGAATTCCGCGATACAATAGCCCTTGGCAATTGCGTCGGTCAATCCTTTTTCCCAATACGCTGATGTGGCGAAATTCACAGCTTTCAGATAGCAGTCTTCACCCGTATCCAGTCGAATCACGTGTAGATAACCCTTCCACTTCGACGTAGAATAAGATCTGGACGGCTTCTCTAATTCCTGTTCAATGACAACAACCTTGGTTTTATGAGGGATTGTTCCTGCTTCCTGCCAGAACTGCTTATCTTTCTGATAAACCGGTATCGACCAAGGTGTTTTTGAAAAGTCTGCGTTCTTTTCCAGATTCTCTTCATCATAAACAGCGGCATAGCCTACTACGCCAATATAGTCCGGTTCTTTCCCGGTTGTGTCGACCTGGCCGCGGCCATTCAAATAGGACGCATAGTGAACTCTGACTGTTTTCCTTCTGGCTTGATCCTGGATTTGCTTTACCCGAGCATCAATTCCAATCTCTGTATTCTCTGAAGAAGATGTTGCCGAATTGGTATTCTCATCAGAAGTCAGAAACTGATCAACCATATCCTGAGCCGAAACGATTTCCGGATCAGGCGTTGCCGTAGGCTTTGGCTTTGTTGTAGCGGTCGCTTTTGTTGTGGTTTTGCTTGATGTTGAAGTTGAATAACCGGTGACTTTTGTTGTTTTGTTTCTTGTGGAATTGCCGAAGATCAAAGCGAAGAGAAGCAACACAATGAAGATTGTGCCGCATCCGCATCCTTTTCCTTTTTTCTTGATCTGACGAGCCTGTGTGGGCGTTGGCTGCGGTCTCGGTTCCGGCTCGACGTAAACATGCTTGTGAACGACTTCCTGCACAACAGGTTTCCGGGAGGGAGTATATCCGCAGTTAGGACAGGCATTGGTGAAATACGCAGAGCCGCATTCCGGACAGATCTTCTTTTTCTGTCCGGCCTTCACTCCGCAATTTGGACAGAAGCCGCTGTCAAACTGGCTTCCGCAGTTTTCACAGACATGAAGAAAGATGTTTGATCCGCAGGTTGGGCAATGCTGAACGGCATTATCAACCTGTGATCCGCAGAACTTACAAGCTTTCATAACGTCTTTCTCCTTGGCTCTTCAGCCTATTTCTTCAAAGTTGTCTTCTTTCCCAGCAGTGTATCTCTGGTATAACCGATTTTCTTTCCGTGGGTATCATAGTGATTCTTATATCCCAGGATGCTGTCATGTGATACGGCAACCTTATGACCATTCTCATCATAATGCACGGTTCCGAACAGTCCTTCACGGCTGTGACCAATCTTATGGCCATGCTCATCATAGTGATTGGTGTATGTTCCCAAAAGACTGGAACGGCTATATCCGACTTTATGGCCTTGCTCATCGTAGTGATTGGTGCGATCCGGCAGAATGCTTTGACGACTGAATAGTTTCTTCATGTTGACCTCCAACTCAGATATGAATCCGAATTTCAGGGAGTATTGCATCAATATCGACAAAACCAATGTTTTCATTATACCGATCAATATAAACAGGAACGGTGTCTGATTTCAGCAATTTAGTTACATCTGTTTTCAGATACCGGCTTCGATAAACATGAACGACGCCGTTTGAATCTGTCCAGGCGGCTTCAATCATTCGGGGTTGACCGTATGCCATGTTCACGTTACGCTGCGTTACCACACCCAAAATCTTCGCTTCTACACAGTTGCCGCCATCATATGCGCGGCGAAGAAGATACCGCCGGCGAATATCAGCAGCCAGAAAACCCAGTCCCAGAAGCAGAAAAAGTCCGCCGACACCGCAAAATACCGCAGTAAAAATGGCAGGATCCCCATTGCCTCTCCAGTGGATATATCCATCTCGACCGACCAAAAAACCGATCATCAGAAACAGAAGGCCCATTGGAGCAAACACAAATCCGAGGATTCCAAATACAGTCCAACCCATTTTCTTGTGCATTTGCCTCACCTCCAGGCAACAATCTGTTTCAAAAGCAATTATACTCCATATCCAAATGATTCAAAAGATGGGACGAGAAATGGATCTCGCCCCAAAAGTCCTAAAGTATTTTTGCCAGCTTTTCCAGGAATGCCTCTTCTCCGAAAGTATTGATCTTGAAGAACATCGCCTGAGAGCCGCCTGAAGTAATCGCACTAAGATGGATGATTCCATCAGTTCCCTGAAACAATGTCACATTGAGGGAAACACGATTTGATCCAAGCGCACTGTATCTTTCAAATACCCGGACAGCACAATGGGTAGATCCCGAAGAAAAATCACTGCTGTCTTCCAGTGACGCGGACACGCTGCCTCTCATGATTCCAGTTTCAATCCTGTTAAGGATTTCATTAAAATCCCCGTTTAGCGTCCTTTCCATCTTTGCCATCTTTGCTAACCTCCGGATAACAGATCATGCCAAATCCATATTCTGGTTTATATTTTCTTCGCTCTTTCTTTAAAGATTCCTATAATGATCAGCGCCCATGCTGCAATAAACAATACGATCGACAGCCAGTCCGGCAGAATGTGCAGGAATTTATCTGTCACAATCACACATGCACCAAGTACCAGACCTACGATCCAGTAATACTTATCTTTCATCCTTTATTCCTTTTCTGCATTTCTTTGCTTCTGTATTATGTATCGGACAATTATACTTCACTGTAATCCTGGCTTTTCCGGCTTATAAACAGTCCGAGCAGCGTTCCAAGCAGAAGACCTCTGCCCAGACGACGGCCCAGGTGATGATAATGATGGCGATGACCACCAAAGATCACATTGCCAAGAGTCAGGATTCCGAGCAGACGCAGCATAGTGATGTTCCTCCGTTTCGTCGTTTTGCGTGTACCAGTTATTTGGTACATGTACACATTACTATATGTGAAACAGGAATTACAGTATCACTTCTGCAAAATACGAAAGGCTATTTTTCCAAAGAAAAAAGCGAGTCGCCTCATATGTTCTGTGAAGACCATACGAAGCAACTCGCAATAATGCTTACGCTGCTTCCGAGATTCTTTTCCATCTGGAGTCAAGTCATATTGGTTAAGTTTTTCATTTGATTATTATCCGTTGTCATCGTAATAATGGTCATTTGATTATTCCACGTGCCGAGAGCAGCCGGGGCTAATAGCGCTGAATAATCAGTTATTTTTTGAAAGCAGTAAATTCCATTACTTCTGCTTCGCATTTCCATGAGTAGTGTTGATCATTTTTCATCTGATTAAGAGCTCTTATTGCCTCTGGTTTGGTTTTGAAGAGCAGGACCTTACAGTCTTTTCCAGCTACCCAACCTGTTGTGCCATTGCTATGTGTGATACAGATGCCGTATTTGCCTGACATAATGTTTTTTCCATTAGTTCCTATCTGAATCATTTATATAACTCCCATTAAAATGGCGTGTAGTCACTTTCCGGTTTTTTCCAATGACTACACGCCAGTTTAAAGATAATCTTCAGTCCAGATATTCACCGACAGGGTGGCTGACGTACTGCTTGATGATCTTGATCAGAATAGAACCATCTGGCTGAGTTTCTTCGCTAATGATTTTATACTTTGTCTGGCTTCTTTCCAGGGTGTTTTTATATCTTTCCACTTCTTCCCTGACCAGTTTCATTGCATATTCATGTCCAATGTCATCTTTCAGTAAAAAATGAAGTGTTTGGCAGATACACGCTGCTTTTACCCGTTTCATTTGGGGTTTCCTCCTTTATAAATTAAAATATTCATCCACACTGATCTTGTCATTGTACTGCTTACGGATACGCAGAATAATGGAGCCGTCTGTCTGTTCTTCTCGGCTTATAATCCTGTATCGAGTTTTTGTACGATCCATTTTCTGAGTATAATTTTCGATATCCAGATTGTTTATTCTGCATGCTTCATCCCGGGTGTATCCTTTTTCGGGTTGCTGGGAAAAAACCAAGGTCTGAAAAACTGCTGAGGCCTGGATTCTTTTCATTTTATTTTCCTCCTTTTTAGGATTACTCCTGTACTGTGACTGTGTTGATAGCATCTCTGACCCGAAGTGCTGCATCCTCTTCTGATATATGTAACGCATATGCGATTTCGCCACATAAACGTTTTTCTGTTCGAGTCAGCATCGTTTTTTCATCTGCAGGTATTCTGCCGTCCGGATGAAGTGATCTGATCATCTTAATTGTTTTCGCCATGGCTTCCACTGTCTGGTCATAGACTGTTTCCCTGATGACCGGCATCCGTTTCTTACTGTCAAGTTTCTTGGGAATACTGATTTTGAGCATAGTCAGTCCTTGCAGAAACCGGTTTGCTTCGGATGCTGTCAAAGGTTTTCGCATCGGAAGAGTGGTATCTGTTGGCACATAGATTCTACTGTTTTCACCATCTTTACGCAGATAATAGTATTTCTTTTGATCCGATTGAAAACCCGGAACACCGATCTTCTCAATCAGGCACAATCCTTCCCAGGAATACATGACATATTCTCCTTCACGGAACATCAATTTTCACCTCCTGTTCTGACAACCAGACCACAATTTCCCCAAAAGAAAAGACACGACACATTGCTGTATCGTGTCTGCGGTTTACCGCACGTATCGTGCCATGTCTTATATAGTAAATAATAGCACCATATTTAACATTTGTCAACGTTTTTCTTCATTCTGGCTTTGATTTCGGCTGCACTGACGATCATGCCTGCCGCCAATTCCGGGATTAACTGATCTGTATTGATACACAAATCATAACTATTCAGATCGCCCCAGTGCGAATCCGAAATCTGATTGTAATAGAGAGCACGCTCCCTGTCTGCTTTTGTGATCTTCAGTTTTGCTTCCCGCATTGAAATGCTTTCCCGTTCCGAAACATGCTTAATTCGATGATCTTCAGATCCACAGATAAAAACAGAAAGAAGATTCACTTTCCCTTTCAGAATTTGATCTGCTCGTCTTCCTACAATCACACATGGGCCGGCTTTTGCAGTTTTTTCAATAATTTCCTGCTGTGCCATTGCTGCCCTTTGCTCTAATGGAACATATTCCTCTGTCCCAAACCCAATGCTCCGGTAGATAGAAGGTAATACACTTTTTTCATCCATGCTCTCCAGGTATTTTTTACTCAAACCGCTTTCTTCAGCCGCTTTAGCCAGTAGAATCGAATCATAATAAGGGATGTTCAGTTCTTTTGCAACAAGCTGACCAACCGTCCGTCCACCAGACCCATAACTTCTGCCAATTGTAATAACCATATCAGTCAAAGCATGACCTGTTACAGGTGTAAACTTAACAGAGTCTGTTTCTTTTACGGGTGCAGAAAGCTGACGATAGGTGATTGCAATTATTATTGCAGCAACGATAAAAGTTAAGATATCTGAAACAGGCATGGAATAAAGAACACCGTCCAGACCAAACCAAATCGGAAGCAGCAAAGCAAATCCAACACCAAAGACAACTTCCCGGATTAGGGAAATCATAGTGGATGCAAGTGCTTTCCCAACGGACTGCAGATAAATAAAAGTACCTTTGTTGACGGTTGCCAGAGGCATCATGCACAGGTATGTCCGGAAAGCTTTTACAGCAAAATCCGTATAAAACTGGCTTTCATTCGCAGCACCAAAAATTCCAATCAGTTGCTTCGGGAACAGCTGTACGATGACCAGCGCGACTGCACCGACCGCGGCTTCACAGATCAACAAACGGGTAAACAGCGCTTTGACCCTGTCATTCCTTCCGGCTCCGACATTAAAACCAACTACAGGGATGCAGCCTGCCGCCATACCAACGGCAATAGATATCACAATCTGGAAAAACTTCATGACGATACCTACTACCGCCATGGGAATCTGGGTGTATTCCGCCTGGGAAAACAGACTGTCCAGCGCACCATATTTCCGGATCATGTTGTTTATTGCCATCATGGCAGCCACCAGGGAGATTTGGGAAAGGAAACTGGTCATACCCAGGGAAAGATACCGTTTCGCCAGTGTCGGATGAAGTCCGAAGCTGCTCTTCTCCAGACAAATGGCTTTCATGTGGAGCAGATACCATACCGCCAGTCCGGCTGTCAGGATCTGTCCGAGCACAGTGGCCACAGCAGCGCCCATCATGCCCCATTTAAACGCAAAGATAAAGATCGGATCCAGGATAATGTTCACTACAGCGCCTGCCAGAGTAGAAACCATGGCGAAGCGTGGACTTCCATCTGAACGGATAATGGGATTCATAGCCTGGCCAAACATGTAAAACGGGATCCCCAAAGTAATCCAGAAGAAATAGCTCTTTGCCTGCCGAAAAGTTTCTTCGTTGACTCTTCCGCCAAATGCAGACAAGATACCATCTGAAAATATAAGATAAATAAGGGTCAACAGCAGGCTGGAGCCGATGCACAGCAGGATTGCGCTGCCAATGGATCGGTGAGCATCCTGCTTCTTTCCGGCACCGAGACTGATAGAGACAAACGCGCATGCACCATCACCGATCATAACCGCAACAGCCAGGGCCACAACGGTCAGCGGATAGACCACAGTATTGGCTGCGTTTCCGTATGATCCAAGATAAGACGCATTCGCAATAAAGATCTGGTCAACAATGTTGTACAAAGCTGCCACCAGCAAGGAGATGATGCAGGGAACAGCATATTTTGCCATCAGCCTGCCTACGGGTTCCTTCTCAAGAAAAGCATTCTCTTTGTGTTCCAAGTTTTTCTCCTCACGCCTTCAAGGCATAAAAATAAGCGTCTCGCCGCAGCCGGTTTCGCTGCGGCAGACGCTGTTTCCATCAGAAAAGCGTGGGCCACAGTTGGATTTACGCTGTTAGCCACACGCTGCGATGATTATTTTAGCCCGTTTTTTAGTTTTGTCAAAGCCTTTTTCTCATGTTTTCGATGCAACGGAAAATCAAAGATATTTTCCAGTTTTCATTGCTGGTCAATAATGAATCTATCTTTTGAAATCGGCTACGGAAGCGATTCGTCCGTCCTGATGAAGTGCGGCAAAATGCACAGTATCTTCCGTTATTTTGCTACGGACTGAAATCTCTTCTCCTTCCTTACACTGAGACATAAAGCAGATTTCCATTTCATTCGGGGCGAAATTCCGCCAGAATTCGCTGTCATACGCATCCTGGAACATAGCAATGTAGTGCAGATTGTTCATGTGCCGGTTTACGTCAAGATCAGAGCTTCGGACTGTACGAATATACCGCTCTTCCGTTTCGTCTGCTGTTTTCTCTATCCCGAGAAAATCCGGAATGTCATTCAGGACATCCTCGGCAAAGTTCTCCGGGAAATCAACTGCGGTCAGGCGCAGGGGGCGCTGCCGGGCCAGGCTGAACACACAACACTCAAGCTTTCCGCAGGCGGCAATTTTCCCGTGCTGCAGAATTTCGATATTCTCATTCACCAGCACTGGCTGCCGGTAGGGTTCCATCCAGGCACGGAGTGTCAGTTCGTCCAGATAGTCCATCTTTTGTTTCAAAACTACATGATAACGGGTATAGATCCAGCCTGCCTCATATTTCTGTGGAAGGACATCATTTCCTTTGTCAACGGAATGCAGATGCCAGGTATGGATGTTCTGGAAATAATACATTGCGCCGCGCAGACCGATCAGTCCGTCATCATCCGCATAGTGATACTGGGGCAGGTCTTTCTGGATAAAAGGCATCGCTGGTCTCCTTCAGATGATTTGTTAGAATGGTACAGAAAATCAAAGTCTTATAGATTATACCATCAAATCAGAAAAACTGGAGCAGATTTTGAACTGCTCCAGAAATGCTGTCGTTCTATTATTCCCAAATCTCTTCGCTGCCGGATTCGCCGTTCTTTTTTACCCAATACAGCTTGTTTTCATCAATGCGGACGTAGACATTTACTGTATCTTTAGGCAGCTTCGCAACGATTTCTTCGGGAGTGATCGATCCGCCAAGTGGCGACTGGATCTCGATGTTGATCTTAGCGGCTTTTGCCTTAGCAGCGGGTTTTTTAACAGCTTTCTCAACTTTTGTTGTGGCTTCCTTTACAGTTGTCTTCGCCTTCCGGGTCGCTTTGGCAGCCGTCTTCTTTGCTTCAATCTCGTCAGCAACCACTTTGTCTTCGACCTTCTTTTTCGCAGCCTTCGCCTTGACGGGAGCTTTCTTTACAGCCGTTTCTGCTTTCTGCGCGGCTGCTTTGGTCTTCTTTGCAGCGGTGTTTGTTGCCTTTTCCACTTTCGCCTCGGTATCGAGCATTACACCATAGACTTCCTTCGCCTTGGCAGCGATTTTAGCGCTAACTTTCATCCGACCATTTTCCATATGTCCAATAGCAGATGTGGCAACACCGAGCTTCTTTGCCAGAGCAGACTGGGACAGGCCTTCCTTGGTACGCAGTTCTTTAATATTCATTTGCAATGCCTCCAAATCACTTGGCAACTTTATCTTTCAAAGCTTTGCCAGCCTTGAAAGCCGGAGCCTTGGTAGCCTTGATTTTTACAACTTCACCAGTCCTGGGGTTGCGGCCTTCACGAGCAGCACGCTCTTTTACGCTGAAAGTTCCAAATCCAATCAGCTGTACGGATTCACCATTGGCCAGAGCATCACCGATGGCAGCAATCGCAGCATCCAGAGCAGTGCCGGCATCTTTCTTGGACAGTCCGGTTTCGGCAATCTTTGTAATCAGTTCATTTTTATTCATGAGATACTTCCTTTCTGCCTTGTAGGCATTGAACTATAAGGGATTATAGCACTTCATGCCCAATAGAGCAATCATAGACACGCTCTTGTTCCTGCTTAAAAAAGATAGACGTGAGGCTGCGGATATTTCCGCACACAAAAAAACGCGGCATCCTTAAAGGACACCGCTCTAATCATCGTTATATTTCTCTGTTTCTGGTGCTTTTCGCGGGGGAATGCCGATCCGTTACCATATCAATATTTGCCTTGACCGTCAGCAGCTCACGCATACTGTCACGGGTTTCACGGTACTGGGCGTATGCGGCTTGCTTTTTTGCCAGAACCTCGCTGTACTCGGCTGAAAGCTCTTTGATCGTGGGAATCTTGCCCGGAATTGTGTCGAATGCCTTCTTGGCCGCCTTGTGGATGATGATCTCCTGCTCATGCTGAGCGTAGAAGTGCTTGTCATAGCCGGATCTCTTCCATTCAGCATAGATATCTTTGGTTTTCAGATAGTCATGGATGGATTTTTTCATGGCCGAGATCTCCTTGAGACGGGCTTCTGCAGATCTGACTTCTGTCAGCAGGGCCTCGTTTTTCTGTACGGCTGCCTCTACTCTTGCTGTCAGTTCTTCATAGGACTTGATGTTATGACTGGAAAGATACGCCATGCTGCTTGCCATTTGCTTGACGTTAAAGACTTTTGCCCAGTTTTCGTATCCTTTGCCTTTTCCTTCCTGCATCTTCGCCTGGATGTCGATCAGAAGGCTGACCTGGCTCTTCATCCTGCGTGTCTTATATGGATTATGTACCCGTACGCCGTCTAGCACTTCACGAATTGATTTCTCCGTATATGCCTCGCCCAGGGAATCCATACGGATAAACCGTTTCCCATCAGGGCCACAGAAACTTGGCTGTTTTCCGCGCTTAATCTGCCATCCGTTTCCTTCCAGAGTATTCAGAAGGGCCTCAAAGCTTTCCGGTTTACCCCGTAGAGCGTCGTCAATGGCCAGCCGCAGCTGATCCCGGACGGACAGTTTTGCCTGATCGCCCTGCCAACGATCATAATTCGTATCATGCATCCGGGGATTGCTGACCACAGACAGTTTATGCTCCATGCAGATCTGATCGCTTAATCGCGCCAGAGCCTTCCCGGAACCAAGGAAATTCCTGAATTTATGCTTACAATCCAGTGTTGTGGCACAGAAGATTATGTGATTGTGAATATGCGCTTTATCTGTATGAGTAGCGACTATAAAAGCATGGTTTCCCTTGAGAAACCTACTGGAGAGCTCAAATCCGTTCCGGTTTGCTTCCTCTGGGGTGACTTCTCCGGGCTTGAAAGATTGCCGGAGCTGATACGCAATCACTTCTCCGTCCCTGTGACGGCCAGTTATGTTCAGGTAAGTCCTGCGCATGAGCTCAAACTCATTGGCAGCAGTCTTCGGATCACAGGCGAACCCTGTCACAAGCTGTCCGTCTTCCGTCTTATCCGGATTACAGGCATAGTCCAACCGTCCGGCAAAGCTTCCACCGGCACCCTTTCCTTTGCTTATGTGTATTGTGATCAGCCTTGTTGTAGCCATTTTCTTTCCTCCGTAACAAAAAAAGAGCAGCCAGCGCATTTCGCAGCTGACTGCCCGATGTGTTCAGTTTTCAGCAAATCTTTCCTTCAACAAAGGCGAAGGCACTGTCGAGTCTCTTCAGCATGAAGTTGGCGATCGCCGGAAGTCCGATCGGGCTGACCAGAACGCCCAGAGCCAGAAGCGCGATGCCGTTCTGCCAGTATCCGATAAAGAACTCCACCATTGCGAGGATGATGAACAGTCCGGTTCCAAGGCCAATAACTGCCGAGGAAATCGTGGTAATAAAAGCCAGCGTTCCAAGTAACAGTCTGCCGATCAGCAGCACCGGCATGATTGCGATTCTTACCATTGCCTTCAGCATTCTGCATCCTCCTCTTCTTACTGAAGCTGTCCCAGCCGTTTCAGGATCTTGTTCATGCCTTTCCAGAGGTCATCCTGTACCGACTTGATTTCCTTTAGGTCATCCTCAAAAACGGTTCCCATTGCGTTTGCTTTCTTCGCTATCTGGTTCAGGTTATTGCTGGAGTACCTCAGGAGAGAAATCATTTCCTTGATTTCAGGCATGTCCAGCTTCAGGATGTATCCGTCAATTGCCATCTTGCGAAGGTAAGCGGATAAGCTGTCGATTCCAATACTGTTCATCCGTTCCTGGACTTTCTCCAGCTCCTGATCGCTCATTCTGACTGACAGTTTATGAAGACGATCTCCCTGTTCCATCAATATTATCGCTCCTGTCCTTCAGACCGGCAAGGCTGTCGATGGCCTTTTTCAGCACCCATACGAAGAATTGCCGATATAGATTTCTCCGGCTGCCTTTCCGCTTGTTTCAGATTGCTCAGAAACTCTGTCATTTCGTGGATTGAGACCTTCCGGATCTCCGTCATGTCCTTCGCCAGATCAATCGCTTCATCTTGTGTCAAAAGCCGCAGATCTTCTCCGTCCTGCTTCACAATCATGGCATTTCCGATGATTATGTCTCCGTGCTCAGGCGAATCATAAAGATAACTGGCGATACAGTTCACAAAATGCACGTCGCCCTTCAGCTTTGATTCTTCATCAATCAGAAGGACATAATCCTGTCCCTGCAAACCTGCGGGCTCGACAACTTCTATCCAATCGCAGTCGATAGCTCTGCGGGCACAGTCAAACAGCTTCTCACCTGGCTCGACTTCAACAATACCAACAGTTTGCCCGGATGTGAGCATGACACCGTAAATGGCGTTTTCGATTATTTCATTCTGGGTCATAGCGTTCTTCTCCTTATCGTTCGAAGCTTTCATGTCGGGATATTGGCTTGTGAGACTGCTCAGGCGGTTTTTTCAGATCCTCCAGGACAGAGTGCTTCTGCCTGTCCTGTATTTCTCTGCGCGTATGGCTGATAAAACCATCCAGAACAGCAGGATGGGACGAGACCGCATATGCGTCCCGACGGTCATAATTCATATCCGGCCGGGAATCAGGCATTCTTACGGTAAACGCCCAGTCCTTATTCTGCGGAGAAAAACGTCCATCCCATGATTTTGTCTGGACGGTAGCGGCAAGAACAAGCGATAAACGTTCCGGGCCGAACTGATCCAGCACTTCTGTTATCGCGTTTTTGTTCAGCCGCATACCATCGAAATGATGAGAGATAGACGCTTCCACAGCTTTTTTGCAGTTGATGTTTTCCATATGTGAGCTTCTGAAAAGCTCCAATTCTTTGTGATCCCGCGCATAAGCGCCGCTTTCATAGTAAACGGGTACGGTCACAGCCGCTTCCATGGGTTTCACTTCCTTTTCTTTCCGCATCAGGTCAGCAATGACCATCTGCTTATCTTTTGTGTCGCCAGACCAGAGGATATCCAGATCGTTTTCCACAGCCGGCAGATTTATCAGCGCCTCGACGAAGCGCGGATGAAAGCTTTCTTCCGGGGACTTTGGCGCGAAATCTTCACGCCACTGCACCAGCTGATTCCTGTAGTCGCATAATTCCCGGAAATAGTGCGCAGCACGATGCTCAATCAGCGTTTCTTCAGAAACAGGTCGCCTGAAGGGAATTACTTTTGATTCTCGGCAATTTATCCGTATTCCGAAATCAGATGCAAGCTTGTACGCCGCTGCTTTTCGGTTAAAACCAAACAGACGGGATGTGAAAGAAATCACATCGCCGTCTGCCTGGCAACCGAAGCAATGAAAACGCTTATCGACTTTCATGCTTGGGTTCTTATCCTTATGAAAAGGACACTTGCACATCCCACGCCGATTGACGGAAATCCCGTATCGCTCGGCTGCCTCCCGGGTAGATACACTGCTTTTGACAGCATCAAACAAGCGCCGATCTGTCTTGCTGGGTGCTGAATAATCCAGCGCCGGTGCTGCCATTGTCATCAGCGTTCGGGCTCCTTATCGTTCTTTTCTTTGGCGGGCGGCTTGGCTGCCGTTCTGTCGAGATTCAGTTCTGAATCCAGTTCTGCAAGACGTGCGCTCTTGGTTTTAAGCTCCGCTTCCTGCGGGAAAGGTTTCCCAAGCTCCGCTTTTGCGGATACCAGCTGGTTCCTGGCATTA
>Ga0265301_10003581_pt1 | contig 16306 bp, 12 predicted proteins | sample AusTroGonzalo_MG_2_FD_193488 | JGI IMG/M metagenome (GOLD analysis project Ga0265301, IMG submission 193488) | Bovine rumen microbial communities from tropical cattle in Woodstock, Queensland, Australia - Gonzalo_04 | ecosystem: Host-associated > Mammals > Digestive system > Stomach > Rumen ...
CACGCCTGTGCGCGGAGCCTGCCCGAAACGTTCTTCATCTGGATTTCGTGGGCCTTGTAGGCACGAACGAACTCGTCGTCACATTCTTCGCATTCACCGTCATCGAGTACGGCGTCCAGGGCCGCAAGTTCCGGCTCGGACAGCACGCCAATACAGCGGTGACGGAACTCCTCCATGGAGAGGGGCGGAACATCGCCCATCTCAAGCATCGGAAGAGACGCCATCAGGTAAGAAGGAGAGCTCATCGCGATCCTACTTGGCCTGGGCAGCGGCGTTTACAACGCGGGAAAGTTGAGGACGGAGCAGGGCCGAGAGAGCATCGGCCATGGCAGCTTCGGTAAATTCGTGGGTGACCTTTCCGCCGTCGAGTTTGATGCGGAAGCCGAACTTGACGCCCTTGTCGCTTTCGACCTTGACGCCCTTGCCGAGTTCCTTGGCAAATTCGCCCATCACGAAGGAGCTGAGCTTGCTGGCATCGGCTTCGGAGAATTCCACATCCACATCGGTGGTATAGCTTTTAGCAACGGTGAGGAGCATCTGCTTCACAGTGGATTCGTCGAGGGACTTTTCCACCTGGAGGTTGAGCAGGTCCAAAATCATCTTTTCGAGGTTCTTGCCTACCGAAAGCAGAAGATCGCGTGCAGATTGTTCCAAAGTGCGTTCGCTGCGTTCCGTAAACGCTTCGGCGTCCTTGTCGGCCTTTTCGAGCTTGGCGCTCGCCTCAGCTTCAGCCGCCTTCACGATTTCTGCCGCTTTGTCCTTGGCGCGGGCAATGATTGCCGCCGCCTCGGTTTCCGCTTTATCGACAGCATCTTTCTGGATGCGTTCCATAAGGTATTGCAAGTCTTCTGCCATATAAATCTCCAATATTCTTTTTCAGGCACGGGAAAAAACGTTTTCCCGAAAAAAGCCAAAAAGAATATACAAGCAAAAAAAACAAAAAGACAAAGTTTTTTTCGCAAAAAAACGGATGAATCAAAAAAGAATTTCCGCTTTTCGGATAAAAACGCAAAAAATGGCGAAGAAACGCAAAAAATGCAACCGAGTTGTCAAGGTGCACAGCCACAAGTAACTATAATTTTACCTTTTAAAGGGCAAAATTTCGGGAAAAACGGCCAAAAAAGTCAAAATGGAGGCTTGAGACCCATCGCCATCAGCCCAACATTTTACTCAATAATTTCGCCATGTCCGGCGGGAAGTCGTGATTTTCAAATTCCCTGGGTTCTTCCCAATATGGGAGCAAAATCTGCACTTTATATGCAAAAAGCATCTGGTGATGCGCCCCCAAAACCCGGTAGTCTTCTTCACTCAGCTCTCCGCGGGTCATCTTGTCGTAATAGACTCCCCCATGGCTATAAAGGCGGTCGCCCACGATGGGGAAACCCAGTTCGAGAAGATGCGCCCGAATCTGGTGTTTGCGCCCGGTCAAAAGTTCAGCCTCGACCACGTCGAGCATTCCCAAGTCCGGGTGTTCTACCGAGAATAGCTTGCGGAAGCGCGTATGGCAGGGCTTGCCGTCATAAAAATGGTGCATGCGCAGCCGAATCGGGTCAGTAGGATCTTCGCGCAGCGGCATTTCGCAATCCACGACGCCATCCTTGTCCACAGAAACACGCCGACCGAGTTTCGCAAAAAAATGCTCTTCAGGAACAGGCCCGTCAGGGAAGCCCGCAGGCACGACAGCCAAGTAGAACTTGCGCAACAAAATCCGGTCCAGGTTCTTCTGAAAACGGGATGCCGTAGAGGCATCCTTCGCAAACAGCATGAGTCCGCCGGTATCGCGATCGAGCCGGTGCATCGGGGTTGCCGACTCGCAGTCAAAGGCCCTGCGGATAATTGCAGCAAAGGTGTTGTAGAAAATACGGCCCGTATGGTGAACTGGGACACCCGCCGGTTTTGCCACCAGCAAAAACTCGTCATCCTCGAAAACCGTCGTGAAGTTAGTCGGGACCTCAGGCTCGGTGTAGTTCTCCACGTGGTAGACCACTTTGTCGCCGCGATGCGCGATGGACTCCACTGTGGCGACTTCGCCGTTCAACGTCACAAGACCACGAGTCAGGCGGTCAAACCAGTCTTCGCGACTGTGATAGGTAAAACGCTCGCACAGGGAATCCAGCAAAAAGCGTCCGTCCTGTTCAGGGCGAATTTCGCTTTCGAAGAACATATCCGATGGGGCTTTCTCGTACTGCATAAACCTATCGTCCCGGAGCCGTTTAATTACTCCAAGTGGGCACGGACATAACCCGAAGAATCGCGAGCACCTTCTTCGACTTCAAAGGCGAGCGCACCAATAACGGCACCATCCTTGAACGCCGTTTCCACGCGGTACTTGCCTGCCGGAGCATTCGTCTTTTTGCTGTAGCTGCGGTAGCCCATCTCGCGGCCGCCGTTGATACGCATACGGCCCGAAGACACCCTGTCCGTCAGCTTGTATGTCGCGTCGTTCGGTCCCTTGTAATACCAGCGGTACTCGATTTCGGCCTTCAAATCGGCCGGGGCGTACACAGAACTCAAGTAGTAAAGCGGCATGTCGGCATCGCGGTGCACCGACGACGACTTCAGACCGATTTTCTGCAAGAAACTCGGTGCATCGACATCGCAGCTGTAGTCCGTCTTGTCAAAGTTGATGCAGGCCACCTGTTGCTTAAGCACAAGCGGCACCGGAGGAACCCAGTTCATCACGTAAGCCGTAATCAATGCGGCACTGATGGCAATAGGCGCAATCAGCACCTTCTTGCTGCGGCGGGATACCTTCTGGATAAACACGCATATTCCCAGCGAAAGCAACGTACTGCATACGAACAGCACAAGCCCTATTCTATGGACAAGGTAAGGGATGGTGAAGTTCAGGAACATGGTGCCGAGCAAGCAAAGGAACGCAAGGCTCACTCCGAAACTTTCGTACTTCTTCTGCAAAAATTCATTACCCACAAGGAGGACGGCAAGCAAAATCACCAAGATAAGCGAAGCGATGGATCCGCTACTCTTGAAATAGCATACCACAAGCGCACTGAACAAGCTACCGAAGCAGAATTGCACCGCCCAACTGAAGCGATTTTTCCAAGTTTCACTCCATTCACGGTCCAAAAAGCGATGTTCCACGACAATGGCATTTTCGGGAATCGCCGTAGATTCGTAGCCAACGTCATTCGCAATTTTCTGTGCAACATTCTTTGCCTGGCTAGAAGCCGTTTTCAACTTTTCGGAGGCCGCATCCGTAACCTTCTTTGTCACTTTTTTCGCAAAGGGATTCAAACGGGCTGCTATAGCAGATTGGGCCGCACGAGCCTTAGAAGTGGGCGCAGGTGCGGGTGCCGGAGTTGGCTTTACTTGGGGAGCCGCCTTTGCCTGGACAGCCGGAGCGGGGGCTTTCGCTTGCGGGCGGGGGGCTGAAGCTCGGGCCGCCATAATACGATCCTTGGTCCAGCCTTCGGGGTGTTCCATGTGCGCCGACAGGAGAATCACGAGGATGAGCGCACCCGAATAATACGCAAGCAAGAAGATGAGATCACTGTTCTCGACCATTTGCCCAAGGGTCACGGAATCCCAAAAGAATCCACCCAAAAAAGCAATGGCCGGGAAGAACTTTTCCGCCTTCTGAACAAAAGGTTTCTGTCGCAGGTTATCAACGAATTGCATGATTACCCCTTAAGAATCAAACCCTGTATAAATCGTGTTCACGAATATAGTCGTACACGCACTGTTCCAGACCTTCCGGTTTTTCGTTGCTGCAAAGCAGCGCCTTCCGGATGGCCGTACTCGAATAAATTCCATCAAAACCATTTTCTGGGCCAAGCCAGTAAAGCGGGGCATAGCCGTTCGCCTCGTGTACTGCGAGATCGGGCTTGGGATAGCCCCGACGCGAAAATACAATCAATTCGAAATCGCGCAGGAGCAAGTGGCCGTTGTAGTTGGTGCCGTAAAAATTCAGCGGGTCGCGCCAATGAGGGATGCCTTGGTAGCTGTCGGCCCCCACGAGCAATCGGAAATTCACATCGGGGAACTTAGACTGAAGCCCTTGCAAAAAGACATACGTCCCGCGAAAATCACCCTGCCGAATTTCTTCGTCCGACAAAACAAGGCGCGGGTCGTCCCCCGTCACCAACTCAAGCATTGCAAAACGGTCTTCCGGGGAGGCACAGAGCGTCTTGTCCCAACGGTCAGGACTCGGGATAAACCAGACTTCGTCGCAAAGGCCACGACGGAGGCAATGGCGCGCCACCGAAACATGATCCTTGTGAACTGGGTCAAATGCTCCACCCATAACAGCCACATTTTTCATGACATGTTCAATCACGAGCACAACCGCCTAGTAAAGGTACGTGGCAAAGCCAATGTTGAACTGTAGACGGGTTCCTTCGACAGATTCGTTCAGGAACGGATCATAATGATCCGACACCCAACGATAAGTGATTTCTGCAAAAAGCATCGCCTTGCCGAAAAGAGACAAGATGGAGCCACAACCAATCGCCCATTCGTTCCAGGCAACATCGCCGAGGTCGCTCAATTCCTTGGACCGGGAATAACCGCCCATCAAATAGAGTTGTCCCAAAAGATGCACACCGATTTCAATATCGAAGTCGGAATGTTCAATATCCGTTTCCTTACCATCGTCAGGTTTTTCGGAATAATCAAAGAATCCGTAACCGGCGCGCAAGAGACCCAAACCGGGATACCAAAAACCAATCATCGGCTCAATCTGGCGAAGCCCGAGGCCGCGTTCCTTCCCTACGCCCGTGCCACTACCAAATCCGAGGGCTCCCCCCAAAAATATGGGCACATGGATACTGACGGTCGTCGTGGACGAGGCCCCCAGTTCCGTAAACTGATCGGTCTGCCCGAAGGCCACGGCCGCGCAAATAGCTATAATCGCAAGAAATCGTTTCATGTCACATTACCAAGATAATGGCGAACGCAAGGCCAACAACCACGTTAAAAACAGAGTCCACCTTGGCCAAGATAAAGAAATTCCTCGATATTCTCCCTTCGCGGATAATCCGCGTCACCATGGCGTCGCTACAGAAAAGCGAAACCGCAGCCTTGCACGCGACAATCAGCGTAATCCACCAGACAAGGCCCGAGAAAAAGGAGAGAAGCACAACAGCAACAGAAATGGCTAACGAGAGCCCGAAATTTGAATAGCGGATCGATGCGCCCGAAGACTCGCTCTGCGCCATCAGGTGGCGAAATTCGTCCACTTTGTCGCAAATGGAGGCGTATGCGGTGATAGCCTGGGACATATTGTACCCCACCAGAATAACGGCAGCGACGATTGCGATTTTGATGACGATATCCATTTATTGCACCTGAATACACCCAATATAATTTTTTAGATGGCGGCAAATTACATCGGAGCATTAAAAATGCTACATTGTAGCCGAATGTTAGAAGACGACGAATTCGAAGGAGCCCAGGCAAAGCACACGTCAAAGCCTTCCAGACGTGACCACCGGTCCCGTCGCATTGACGCTATGCGCGAATGGAGCACCGGAGTCGTCGACGAGCGCCCGGTTAAGGAGCGTTTCAGCAGGGAATTCAAGAAACCCAAAATTAAGCGAATCAAGAATCCCATCGAAAATATAGGCGAAGAGAACTGCGAAAAGGGCCTCGTGGTGGAAGTCCACCGCCGCACCTGCGAAGTTCGCCTGGAAAACGACCCTTCCACGGTCGTCACGGCCATGTACCGAGCAACAACGACCAAGGAACTGGGAGAATTTCCCACCGTCGGGGACCGCATCCTTTTGGGCCAAGTCAACGACGGCGAAGACGACGGTTCGGGAGTCGGCTCCCAGAAATACTGCGTCGTCCGCGTTTTCCCCCGCAAGAGCGAGCTCCGCCGCCCCGGCCCGCGCGACAGTTTTTACAAGCAACAGACTCTCGCTGCAAACATCGACCAGGTCATCATCGTCGCAAGCGTCGTCCAACCCGAATTCAACTACGGATTTGCCGACAGGTTCCTGCTCGCCGCAAACCTGAACAACCTCCCCTTCGTCATGGTGCTGACCAAGATGGACCTGCTGGGGGACGCGCCGATGCCCGAAGCCATCCAGGACTTCATCAGCATCGTGGACAAGTTTATCCCGGTGAGCGTCAAGACCGGCGAAGGCCTCGACGAATTGCGCAAAGTCCTCGAAGGGAAATCCTCCGTTTTCAGCGGGCAGAGCGGAGTCGGCAAGTCAACACTCATCAACGCGCTCGTCCCGGATGCGGAGCTCCGCACAGGTGACGTGCGTGAACGCGACGGCAAGGGCCGCCACACGACCACATCGTCAAGCCTGCTGGATTTTCCCGGCGGAGGCTATGTCATCGACACCCCGGGCATACGCAGCATCGGCCTCATGGACATGGAAGCAGAGACCCTCGCAAAGATTTTCCCCGGATTTTTCGAAGGCGACCTTTTCACATGCAAGTACAGCAACTGCATGCACCTCAAGGAACCCGGATGCGCTGTAAAAGAAGCCGTCGAAAAAGGGACACTCAGCCGCGCCCGCTACGAAAGCTACCTTAGAATTTTGAATTCGGGGAAATAGAAAATGCTCGCCGCCCTTTTCAAGATGACCCGCCCCAAGAACATCGTGATTGCAGTAATCACGCTTGTAGTTGGGTATGCTTTGCTAAAAAATTATCCGTCTATATTTAGCCTCGTATTGCAATCGCTCGGATTCGCATTCGCCATCGGGTTCGCAAACATCCAGAACGATATCCTGGACCTGGAAAGCGACAAGATGAACCGTCCGGAACGCCCGCTCGTGACCGGGAAGGTGTCGGTAAAGGCCGCCCGCAGGGCATGGATTGCCATGTTCGCCTTGATGCTCCTCTGCGGAGGCGGAGACAGCCTCATCCAAACCTTCAGCGACAACGGGCTTTTCTTTTGGAAGCGATTGACCGCAATATGCTACCTTTCTTTCCCGCTATGGTTTTTCCTGTTTCTCGGCTTACTCCTCATCGCCTACAATAAGTGGCTCAAGCATATTCCACTTTTGAAAAACATGACAGTCGCGTTCCTGTGCACGACTCCCCTGCTTTTCGCCGTACAGCATTTTTTCCAGTTCAACACAGACTGCATCCATAAAGAAGAATTCCTTTGGGCGATCATCCCAGCCATCCCCTTCGCGTTTTTACTCACGACCGCCCGCGAAATCTACAAGGACCTGGAAGACGAAACGGGCGACTTGAAGGCGGGCATCATGACGTTCCCGCTTATCGCCGGTTCGGCAACTGCACGGAGACTTGCAGGCGCGATTATCGTTTTCACCTGGATTTCGCTACCGATTCCGGTGTACTGCATCAACATGCTGTTCAAATTCAGCTATCCTCCGCTTTTCCTAATTATCACAGGAACGGTGCTCACACCGATATTTGTCTATGTGCTTGTGCAGGCGCACAAAGCACAATACAGAACATCGCAATCCGCTGTGAAGATTGCGATGTTCGCCGGGCTCATCGCCCTTATTGTGTGCTGCTAAATTATTCTGCGCGCTTCATCCTGCCACAGTAGGCACCGCGGGCTTTGGGTTTGCCTTGCAGTTTACGGCCCTTCAGATCGAAGTCGCGTTCCATCTTGTACTGTTCGGCGACCAACCTAGTGCGGCCAATGGAAGTCTTCTCGGCTATTTCGACACTCAGGCTCTTTTCCTTCACGTCGCTGTAGTTCTCGTCGCCTTTGACCTTGTAGTAAACCGTGTACTTGCCCGCCTTCTTGGCCTTCGGGAGTTTTTCCGAGTATTCACCGTCCTTACCGAGTTTGTAGAGCAACGTACCATGTTCAGCTTTGCCCGCCTTTACAAGCGTCTGCGACTTGCCCGTATAGACAAGGTCCTTGACGGCGCTAGGCGCTGTCACGAGTTTTGCAGAGGCTTTGGCGATAGTAAACACCACCTTGACTTCGCCGCTATAGTTGCCCTTGCCGGTGAGCGTAATCGTTGCCTTGCCGACATTCTTGTTATCAGAGTAAGCTATGGTATAGTCCGTGCCCTTGACAAGTTTGGTCTTGCCATCCTTCACCACGACTTCGGGAGTAATATCCTTGCCCGTATAAGTCTGTTCGTCAATGGAGGCAATCGTAACATCGCTATTACTCAAAAGTTTAACCCATTGCGCATAAAGCTTTACCGTGGCACCGGGTTTGTTAGTCAAGTCCTTCACCTCTGCCTTGTCTTTGTAGGAATCGCCCTTGCCATCGGCTTTCGTATTCCATTCGGCAAACAAGAACCCACTGCGAGTAAAGACATTCTTGGAGAGAGTCGTTTTCTTTCCATAAACAAATCGCTGATTCTTCATAGTTCCAGAACCGCCGTTGGCGTTGAACGCCACCTTGTAAGCCTGGAAGGTAAAGGGGCTCTCGGCAATGCCTTCCTCGAATTCATCACCGCCAATAGTTATGGAACCGACTTCATTCACATAAATATCGGCACCGATGCTGAATTCTCTATTTTCACCTGCTATCGCAGTAACCTTCGCCACACCATCGGTAATCACGATGTCGCCGCACACGCCAAACAACCCGCAACCGATACCAACAGCCGATTTTCCACCTTCGGCAACAACGGTACCACCGCGAATAATGATGTTTCCTACATCACCCGTATGGCCACTGCCGATGCCGGCACCGCCTTCACCACCTAAAGCTGTAATATTGCCCCCTTCAATCACCACATTGCCACAGTGTTCGCCATAGCCGCAACCAATGGCGGCGGCTCTTATGTTACCTACAACATCCAGCGAGCCCGAGCCCTTGATGGTAAGCGTCTTGCCCTCCGGCACAAAAACACCTGAATGCAAATAGGAGAATGATTTTACCTTGTTCGTTCCTTCCAGCACAATCGTACAGTTGCCCTCGCAAGAGAGGGCTGCCCAATCGAGTTGACTGGTATCTGCAAGATCTATAGTTACATCATCCAGCGTCACCGTGGCACCATCGGCAATGGAAATCTTGTAACTTCCACCCAACGTACCCGTCAGCGTTTCTCCATCGTGTGCCACATAGCCGGTTTTCAATTTCGAGAGGTCTCCATTAAACCACTGTGCATAAAGAGTAACCGATTCCCCATTCCCGGCCAAGTTCATGACACTTTCTCCGTTTTCATAACCGATACCGCTACCATCCGCCTGGGTATTCCACCCCGAAAAATAGTATCCCTTGCGAGAAAAGGCATTGGCATTAAGGTTGCGTTTGAGATCGACATAGAATGTTTGATTTTCCATCGTCCCGCTACCGCCATTTTTATCGAAAACCACCGTATAGGCCCCAGCAACAGGATAATTAAACGGACTAGCAGAAACATTGTCTACAACCAAGCCACCGATGGTTATAACATCTACGGAGGTTTTGTTTAAACCCGCACCGACACTGTATGGAGCGCCAGAACCCGCCGTTGCAGTGACCTTTGTACTTTGCCCCTCAATCGTAATTTTCCCGACTGCACCATAGTAACCTCCACCGATACCGGCGGCACTTGAACCGCCCGTAGCTACGACGGTTCCGCCAATGATCTTGATGTCCCCTGCCGAGCCACTTCTTGCAGCACCAACACCCGCAGCGCCAGAACCGCCCGTAGCTGTAATAGTACCGCTCTCAATAACGACATTGCCACAATCATCTCTGGCAGCACAGCCAATACCGGCACCTTCGCCATTGCTACTAGCATCCAGCGAGCCCGAGCCCTTGATTGTGAGCGTCTTGCCCTTCGGCACATAAATGCCTGGTTGATATTGGAAGAACCCTTTTAACGTATTCTCGCCTTCCAGCACAATCGTGCAATTACCTTCGCAAGTGAGGGCCGCCCACATATGGTCGTAATCGTAATCACCCAAAATAGTCGCATTTTTGAGAGTCACCGTAGCACCATCGGCGATAGATACCTTGACCTCACCTTTCAGTTTTCCCTTCAGCGTATCGCCATCTTGGGCCACATAGTTGTTCGAAAGTGTCGAAAGGTCTCCGTTGAACCATTGCGCATAGAGAGTGACGGACTCTCCCGCCTTAGCCAAGTTAGCGACCTTGGCCATGTCGTCAAAAGCAAAAGCCCTTCTTTTATCTATTTCTTCGTCATCTTCCTCGTCATCTTCGCCTTCTTCGTCACGACCGTCGATCTTGGTATTCCAGCCAACAAATACATATCCATCTCGGGTAAAAGTGTTGGCGTTGAGAGCCTGCGGGAAATCACGATAAACCACCATATCCGCCATTGTTCCAGTACCGCCGTTCTTGTCGAAAACTATAGTATAGGTCTCGGTAACGGGATATGAGAACAAAGATGTGAGAACATTATCCGATTCAAAGCCACCGATAATGACAACGGCGCTGTCATCACGTTTGTTGTAACCGATAGTATAATCAGCGTCCTTGCCCGCTAACGCTGTCACCTGGGTTTTCGCACCATCAATTACAATACTGTCAATAGTTCCCCGATCTCCAGCACCGATAGCAGCCCCATCTTTACCCCCCGCGGAAACAATCACGCCACCGCTGATTATAATGTTCTTAACGGAGCTATTATCCCCCCCACCAATACCGGCTGAATAATCTCCGCTCATGGCAGAAACAGAACCATCACTAATCAAAATATTTCCAACAGAGCCATTATTTCCGCTGCCAATGCCAGCGGCCATGCGACCGGCAGAGGCCCTGACACTGCCTCCGCTAATCGAAATATCTCCGACAGAAGCACGAGAACCGCTACCAATACCAGCAGCCAAGCTACCACCCGTTGCTGTAATGTAGCCCCCCTCAATTTCAATATTACCACAATCTATTTCGAGACCACCACCAATACCTGGAGCCCATCCATTACTGCGGGCTTCCAGCGAGCCCGAGCCCTTGATTGTGAGCGTCTTGCCCTTCGGCACATAAATGCCGGGATAGTTTTCGAAGAATCCCTTCACGGTATTCCGGCCTTCCAACACTATTGTGCAGTTACCTTTGCAGGTAATACCCGCCCACGAACCGGCCGTATCGTTCACACCATTGATTACCACGTCATTGAGCGTCACCGTGGCACCGTCGGCAATCGAAATCTTGTAAAGCGATGCCTTCAGCGTATCGCCAAGCACGCCGGTCAGCGTGTCACCATTCTTGACAGTGGTATTCGAGGATACTTTCGACAAATCGACAGGTTTCCCCGCAAAAGCCGCAATCGAAGATAAAAGGAAAGCGGTGATAATTAATGACAGTTTTATTGTTTTCATACTTCAAAACTTAAATCCTTTTATTTACACCGTCAACGCAGGGCGGCCAATCGGAAGAGATATACGAGTCAGCCTCAAAAAACAACTCAAAATAGCATTCCGATGCAACCAATGAAAATGTTTTTTCTAGGGAATTTCAAGATTTACATTTTTTGTAATACATATTTTCAGATGAATCGGATGTTTCCGTAGCCCAATATTTACCGAACAAGAGCCCCAATGGGCTCCAAAATATTATATGAAAATAGATGTTCCCTTACATTTATTGTAATGTCAAATTCGCCTCAAACCCGCATAAATAAAGGGATCCAGCGGTTCCAGTCCAAGAAAAAAGTATAAGGAACCCACGAGCCGACCTCATACCCAATTCCTATATTTTCGCGCGACCGCTTCCCTGCTTGCACCCGTCCGGGTGGGCTGTGACCTTCGAGGTAGGGGGAGCAAACATTTCAAAGAGGCGTTATGCTCGACGAATTGCACGAAGAATGCGGCGTTATCGGCATTTACAATGGCGACAACGTTGTACGGAATATCACCATGGGGCTTTATGCCCTGCAGCACCGCGGCCAGGAAAGTGCAGGATTCGCGGTCACCGACGGAGACAAGGTACGCGTCCGCAAGTCCATGGGGCTTGTATCCACCCTGCTCCGCGAACACAATGTCGATGAACTGCAAGGTTTTGCAGGCATTGGCCACGTACGCTACAGCACCACCGGGGCCTCGACGCTCGCTAACGCGCAGCCAATCCTCGTGAGTTGCAAGTGGGGGCAAATCGCCGTCGCCCACAACGGCAATATCACGAACGCGAACGAGCTCCGCGCCGAGATGGAAGCCGAGGGGCACATCTTCCAGACAACATCCGATTCCGAAATTCTCCTGCACGAAATCGCACGCACCGAGGCCGATACCTTGGGAGACGCCATCAAGAAGGCCATTTCCAAGTTTACCGGCAGTTTCTGCCTCGTATTCATCAGCAAAGACACGATGTTTGTGGCCCGCGACGGCTTCGGTTTCCGCCCGCTCTCCATCGCCCGCATGGGGAAAGCCTGGTGCGTAGCCAGTGAGACTTGCGCCTTTGATTTGCTTGGCGCTCACTACATTCGCGATATCCAGCCGGGCGAATTTTTGACCATATCAAACAACGGCCTCCATTCCGAGCGGTTCACCCACAAAGACCGCCTCGCCCACTGCATTTTCGAATATATCTACTTCAGCCGCCCCGATTCCAAGATTTTCGAACAAAGTTGCGATAAAATCCGCCGCAAGATGGGCAAGCAGCTCGCCAAGGAATGCCCTGTGGATGCGGACATCGTGATTTCCGTACCCGACAGCGCCACAACCGCGGCACTCGGATACTCACAAGCCAGCGGCATCCGTTTTGAAATCGGGCTCCTCCGCAACCACTACGTGGGCCGCACCTTTATCGACCCCACACAGAACGTGCGCGAGCAAAAAGTAAAGCTCAAATTCAACCCCATCGAAGGGGTGCTCAAGAACAAGCGCGTGTGCGTTGTCGAAGACTCTATCGTGCGCGGCACAACACTCAAAATTTTATCGAGAATGCTCCGCGACGCAGGCGCCCTCGAAGTCCACATCCGCATTGCATCGCCTCCTGTTGCACATCCGTGTTTTTTCGGGATGGACTTCCCAAGCCAGGGCGAACTCGCCGCCAGTTCCATGACACCCCCCGAAATTGCGAAAATGCTGGGAGTCGAAAGCCTCGGCTACCTGAGCGTGGAAGGGATGAAGGAATGTACCGGCGAAGGCGAGAACTACTGCGCCGCCTGCTTTGACAACGACTACCCCGACTACATCGGGACCGATTCAAACAAAACCCGTTGCGGATAATAAAACGACCCGTCTGCTTTGCAGACGGGTCTAATTTCATGCGGTTTGACGCAAATTACTTGGCTTCGGCGGCCGGAGCAGCGGCTGCAGCAGGAGCGGCAGCGGCGTCAGCAGCATCGTCCTTCTTCTTGGACTTGGACGTAATCGTGAAGATCACGGTACGCGGACCAGAAGCGAGTTCCACGCCTTCCGGGAGCTTGAAGTCCTTGGCGTAGAAGGTGATGTTGGTGCCGAATTCGGAGATATCCATGTCGAGGATGGTCGGAATGCAAGCCGGCTTGGCAGCGAGCATCAGGTAGCGGGTTTCCTGAGAGAAAAGACCGCCCTGAGCCTTCACACCAATCGGAAGACCGGACAGCTTGACCGGAACGCGAACCTTGACCATGGAATCCTCAGCAATCTTGAGGAAGTCGATGTGGATGATCTTCTGAGAGATGGCATCCTTCTGGTAGTTGTAGATGACAGCCGAGTTACCAGCCTTGCCATCGATTTCGAGGTCAAGAAGCGTGTAACGCTTGCCCGGAGCGAGAACCTTGCGCAAGTCGATATCGCTTACGGTGATGTTCAGCGCTTCCATACCCTTACCATAATAGACGGCCGGAATCTGACCAGCCTTGCGCAAACGGGCGTTATCGCGGTTTGCAACTAGCACTCTCGAGGTAGCTTTGAGCGTTGTGAGTTCCATTTTATTTATCTCCATTTGGATTAAGAAAAAATTTCATTGGGGTAGCTGGATTCGAACCAACGAATAACGGAATCAAAATCCGTTGTCTTACCACTTGACGATACCCCAATGGTGCGGGCAAATATAGCAAAATTTGGGATTTTTTAAAGGGGAGAGGAATCTTTTGAGGGATTAAACAGCTTTCCTTGTTATAAAATTTATGCGGGAGGGGCCCCAGCTCAGAGTGGACGCCTACGGCGTCCGTGGCTGCACTCGGTCATATCGGCAAGCAAGCTTGCCGCTACGACCCTCGTTTGGCACACTTTTGCGAAGGCCTTTTTTATGAATTTTGGCCGACACAACTCAGGAACGAGATGTTTATAGCAAGTAGAAGACTGTTTCTAAGCATGCCAAAACTTAGTGAGGGCGAGGTAGCGGGTGTCGGGTTTGAGGGCGGTGGCGGCGGCTTCGGCCGTTGCCTTGTCCGCAAAAATTCCGAATACGGACGCGCCGGACCCGCTCATGAGGGCGACCCGCGCCCCGAGGTCGAGGATTTTGTCTTTCATCGCCTCGACAAGCGGATGCTTCGGGAACACAGACACCTCGAACGCGTTGAAGAAAGACCCCGAGTCAAGCAGATGACAACCGAAGGCCTTTTCTGCATCGGTCCCGCCAGCCCAAGCGGCCTTGTACGCCTCCCAGCGGTCCGGACCGGACTTGGGAACGCCCGCATAGGCATCCTTAGTCGGGACAGCATCGTGCGGGGTCGCAATCAGCAGGACCTCCCCTGCCGGAAGGTCAAGCGGAGGAATAAAGCTCAAACGCTCGCCGATGCCCTCGGCGAAAGCCGAGCCGCCTCTGACGAGGAAGGGCACGTCGGCCCCGAGTTTCGCCCCGATTTCTTCCAAAACTGAGTCCTCGAAATTCAAGTTCCAGAGGCGGTTCAGCAACCGGAGGGTTGCTGCGGCATCGGCACTTCCCCCGCCCAAACCGGCACCGAGAGGCATCACCTTCTCCAAGAACAAATCAGCACCCAGCTTCGCCACGCGAGACTTTTCACTTTCCGCAACACCGGAACCAGACGCAGCCACCTCGGCATAGTCCTTCAAGGCGAGCGCCGCCCTGTACACGAGGTCGGATTCCTTCGGATAATCCTGCGGCACGCTGTACTCAAGCGTCACAACGCCGTCGTCACGGACTTCCGCCGAAACCGTGTCGCCAACATCCACCGTCTGGAAAAGGGTTCCCAAGTCGTGATAGCCGTCCTCGCGCTTGCGAATAACATCAAGGAAAAGATTGATTTTTGCGGGAGCAAATTCTTTCGTAGCCATTATCTAAACGCTCCGGATCGTTCGAGTTGCATGAGTTGGTCCATGTCAATGAGCATGGCGCGGGGTTTGGAGTTGCCCGTACTGCGAGCGCACAGCCCCATGCCGTAAAGTTGGTCCACAATCTTGCCCGCGCGGCTGTAACCCACGCTAAAGTGGCGCTGCACCGCCGAAGTCGAAAGGCCGTTTCCGCATTCGATAGCCCACTTGGCGACTTCGAAAAGTAGCTTGTCCTTCTTCTCGTTCATAGCGGCATTGCCGTCTTCTTCGTCGCCGGCACCTTCTTCCACCACGTCGAAGCTTTCGAGTTGCGGATAGCAGACGTTCTGGTTACTGCAGGCGTCGGCAAGTTTTTCGGCTTCCTCGTCGCTGAGGAATGCACCATGCAGGCGAATCGGGTCTGGTGCGTTCACGGCCTTGTACAGCATGTCGCCACGGCCCAGCAACTTTTCGGCACCGGCATGGTCCATCACCGTGCGGGCGTCCACCTGCGATGCAACCTTGAAGCTGATACGCGTCGGCAAGTTCGCCTTGATGTTACCGGTAATCACCTTCACCGACGGACGCTGCGTCGCAAGCACCAGATGGATACCCACGGCACGAGCCTTTGCGGCGAGGCGGCTAACGTTCTTCTCGATTTCCTTGCCCGCGACCATCATCAAATCGGCCATTTCGTCGATAATCACGACGATGAACGCCATACGGTGGCTGCGGTCCTCTTCGGGAACATCATCCGGCAGCTCGCCGGCATCGAATTTTTCGTTGAAACCGTTGAGGTTGCGCACCTTCGCCTTCGCAAGCACCTCGGTACGGCGGTCCATCTCGTAGCAGAGCCACTGCAGCGCCTGGATAGCGACTTCCGGCTTGGTAATCACGGGAGCCAAAAGGTGCGGGATGTTCTCGTACATCTTGAGTTCCACGGCCTTCGGGTCCACAAGAATCATGCGGAGCTCGTCGGGAGTCTTGCTCAGCAACATACTCGCCATAAGCGCGTTGATGCAGACAGACTTACCGGAACCCGTCTGGCCCGCAATCATCAAGTGCGGAGCCTTCGCCAAATCCATCGAGAACGGCTCGCCCGAAACATCCTTGCCAAGCGCCATCACAATTTTGTCGGGACTCGGCTTGAACGCAGCGCTCTCGAAAATGTCGCGCCCGTAAATCGTCTGCGTCTTGCGGTTCGGAATCTCGATACCCACAGCGCCCTTACCCGGAATCGGCGTCAAAATGCGGATGGACGTCGCCTTCAAGGCCATCGCGAGGTCGTCTTGCAGCGAAC
>Ga0265301_10003582_pt1 | contig 16305 bp, 21 predicted proteins | sample AusTroGonzalo_MG_2_FD_193488 | JGI IMG/M metagenome (GOLD analysis project Ga0265301, IMG submission 193488) | Bovine rumen microbial communities from tropical cattle in Woodstock, Queensland, Australia - Gonzalo_04 | ecosystem: Host-associated > Mammals > Digestive system > Stomach > Rumen ...
AGCGCCGATTTACACACAGGTGTTATTTAACCATGGACACGAGACACATTAGTGAAGAATATGCGCATATAGGAAATGAGCTGATTTTGACAGAGGATGTGCTGTCAGACATCAGGGATAGCCAGGTATCCATCATGTATCTGGGTTCAGAATACGAGAAGACAAGCAGAGGCAGAACCATATACGGGCAATGTGAGAAGGTTCCGGAGAAGTACAAGTGGGCTGTGCCGTGCGATTTTACTATCACGATATTTGAGCCGAATGTGGAGCATTTCACAGAGGAGCAGATGCGGATTCTGATCCTACATGAGCTGATGCATGTTGGAATCGAAGAAGATGGCAACGAAGAGAAGTATTATATCAGGCCGCATGATGTGGAGGACTTCGAAGAGATCCTTGAGAGGTACGGAATGGACTGGAGCACATGACAAGACTTGAGAAGCTGAAGGAATTGGAGCAGATGCTTTATGGCATGATACAGAAAGCAAACAGCAGAGCTATTCCTTCGTTGGCCAAACAATATAGAGAGACAATAAAAGAGATAGAGGAGATAGAGGGCAGTGGCAACGAAGACGAGATTGCAGACATTCTCAACAGCCGGAGTGCTGATGGGAAGTCAAGAGCCGTCCGTCCGGATCGCTCCTAAGTATTCTGCCAGTGATGGAATGGACGCGGTGAAGATCCTGAGTCTTGGAGGGTTCATTTTGGATCCATGGCAGAGTGACCTTTTGGATGATTGGCTTGCAATAGCGCCGAGTGGTAAATGGGCATGCAGAACATGCGGAGGCTCTATCCCAAGACAGAATGGAAAAACGGGTCTGTTAGAGGGAAGAGCTGAAGCGGGAATGATAATGTACAACGAGCAGGTTGTTTACACGGCGCATCTTCAGAAAACAGCAACAGAGACCTTTGAAGAGATGGCAAATTTCTTTGATGCTCCCAAGATAAGGGCGTATGTCAAAGATATCAAGACGGCTCTGGGAAGAGAACAGATCATCCTGAAGAGAGGAGCAAGGATAAAGTTTCTTGCAAGGACGCGAAATGGCGGAAGAGGTCAGCACGGGGATCTTCTGATATTTGATGAGGCACAGGAGCTTGATGCAAATGCACAGGCTTCTTTTTTACCGGCAATTTCAGCTTCATTGAATCCCCAAGTAATTTATTATGGCACTCCTCCGGATGCGGAAAGTGATGGTTCTGTATTCAGAGGAATCCGAGAGAATGCTTTAAGCGGAAAAGCGAAGACTATCGCATGGGCGGAATATTCCGTGAAAGAGATCGGGAACGTTCACGACCAGAAGCGATGGGCGGACACGAATCCCGCGCTTGGGCGAAGGATACAGCTGACCACTATCGAGAGTGAAGTCGAGCAGATGGATCCGGATACGTTTGCCCGTGAACGTCTTGGATGGTGGTCTCCGATCATAGTTTCTAAAGTTGACTATGCAATTCCGCAGGATGTTTGGGACGCATGTCAATCCATGGAGATAGCTCCACAGGGTAAGACAGCATATGGAGTTAAGTTTTCCGCTGACGGGTCAGAAGTTGCGTTAAGTGTGGCGGTCATTCCTGAAAATGGGGCTGCAAGAATTGAATTGATTGAGCGCAGGCCTACGGGACTTGGGACACAATGGCTTGCAGACTGGCTCAATGAAAGATATAGAAAAGCATCCTGTGTGGTGATAGATGGCAGAAACGGTGTAGATGTCCTGACGGATAAGATCGCAGACACATGGAAGTACAAGGGCTCTGTTATCAGACCTACTTCCCGAGAAGTGATCGCGGCGGTCAGCACTATGATGGATGCGTTGAATGAGAGAACCGTCACATGGTTCGGTAAACAGGAGAATCTGAGAGAAGCCGCGTTATCTGTTGAGAAGAGACCTATTGGCGGAGGTTGGGGCTTCGGAGGAGAGAATTCCGCGCCGGTGGAAGCATGTGCTCTGGCTTTATGGGGCGCGAAGAATACGAAAAGAGATCCAAATAAGAAGATGCTCATTGGATGAGGTGCAAAATGCTGTTTAATTTAATTCCGGAACAAATACTCGGGCTCAATGTTGAGGAAATCCCGAATCTGAGGAAGCTGATGAATGTGTTTAATACGCATTTATCCTCAAATGCTAAGAAAAACAAATACTATGAGGGCAAAATCTCTGTGAATGATGTCAATCTTGGCATTGCTCTCCCTGATGGCCTGCAAAGGTTAGAGATCGGATGTGCATGGGGTGCCAAGACGGTTGATGTCCTTGCCGCAAGGTCTATGTTTGATGGTTTCGTTGGCTTGAATGGCGAAGAGATCGAACAGCTTGACCAGATCGCAGTTGATAATGATCTTATTTCAGAATATGCGAAGGCATGCAGGGATGAGCTCAAGTTCGGATGTACGTTTGCCACATTGTCAGCTGATGACCAGATAGGGTGCAAGATCAGATTCCATTCGCCTCAGACTGCTGCCGCATTATGGGATGGTGAAAAGGGCCGCATAAACTGTGGTTTTGCCATTATAGACACAGCTCCGGATGAGTTCGATGACATGAATTGGAATCCATCTCTTGTGAATTATTACACGGATACAGCTGTATGGGTCATTGAGAGGCACAGCAACAATAACTGGTATGCCTCAGAGCATCCACACAAGATGGGCAGGCCTTTGATGGAGGCTCTTATCTGGAATGCTACATCAAATAAGCCATTCGGAAGATCTCGGATAAAAGAGCCGGTGAGAAGGTTGATAGATGGATATGTCAGGACCATCGCAAATGCATCCATAGGCCTTGAGTTTGCGACTTCTCCACAGAAATATCTGCTTGGTGTTACTGATGACCAGTTTGAGGCGGTTATCAATGATAAATTCCGTCAGTATGTTGGAAGCATCATAGCATCTACCACGAATCCTGAGACAGGTGAGAAACCATCGTTTGGACAGCTTCAGCAGGGTTCACTTGCGCCGCATGTTGAGATGATCCGAGTGCTTGCAACACAGTTCTCGGCGGCAACAGGGTTATCTGTAACAGATACAGGTGTTGTGAATGATGCGAATCCGACCAGCTCTGATGCGATCCTTGCACAGAGTCAGACTCTCATCTGTATGGCAGAGCAGTTAAACCTTGGAAACGGCAATTCACTCAGGACTATTGCTCTTATGGCAATGGCTATAACAAACAATATCAGAATTGATGAGCTCTCAGAGAATCAGCTTGATGTTGTGGCACATTTCAAGAATCCTGCAATGCCTTCAGTGGCAATGACAGCAGATGCCGCCATCAAGATAGCATCCGCAAGACCGAATTTTGCTGAAACAGATACATTCCTTGAGATGATCGGTTTCGATAAGGCAGATATCAGAAGGATTAAGGCGCAGGAGTCAAGATCGCGCGGGTTATCCGTGCTTGAAGAGTTATGACGATAAAATTGACTGAATGGAACAAATATATCAGGCGTTTACGCATGCTGAATGACAAGGCTGTGCAGGAGTTCACGGCATTCATTGTCAGGAATGGCGGAATCGAGATGATAGAGCGCTCTGCTCTAATCGATTATGCATATGCTTTATCAATGAAGTATGGAGAAGCTTCAGCGGCTCTGTCTGCTGAGATGTATGACGCGGTAGCACTCTTGCAGGGTGTGACGGTTCCTGCTGCTATACCGGCGGAAACGGCTGCTTATTCTGAAGTTGCCAAAACTGTAAATGGGATCATCAAAAAGACAGGATCACAGGAGATAGTTGCTCAATCAGTTGGGCTTCTGGTAAAAGATGCCGGTCAAAAAACTACCATTCAAAATGCCAGGAGAGACAAAGCAGAGATAGCTTTTATATCCTCCGGCGATACATGTGCATTCTGCATCATGATGGCAGGTAAAGGTTGGCGCAGAGCAAGCGCTTCTGACGTGGACAAGGACGGAGAACCGGCACATCTTCATGCAAATTGCGACTGCACTTATGCAGTACGGTTCAACAAAAACCTTGATTATTCGGGATATGAGCCGGAGAAATACAAAGAAATCTATGATAATGCACCATTGGAGGATGGTCAGAGAACCACAGCAAAAAACAAACTGAATGCTATGCGGCGTGAGTTCTATGCACAGAACAAAGATGAGATAAACGAACAGAAGCGTTCAGCATATGAAAAGCGCAAAGAGCGCGAGTCATCAGAAGCAGAAGAAATGAATGTTAATTAAATCAGCATCCGCAAGGGTGCTTTTTTAATAGATACGGCTACGCGAGCCAAAATCGCGGAATAAATGCACTCATAGAGGAGACAACAGAATATGGAAAAAGAAACTGTGAATCAGGAAAACGCAACTAATGTTACCGAACAGACCGAGAAAACTTTCACTCAGGCGGAATTAGATCAGATCATCGCGGAGCGTTTGAAGCGTGAGCGCGAAAAGTATCCCGATTATGATTCCCTGAAAGAAAAGGCGGCGAGATTAGACCAGATCGAAGAGGATGCAAAGTCAGAGCTTCAGAGGGCACAGGAGAAAGCCGAGAAGCTGCAAGCGGAGCTGTCCGCAATGAAGCATCAGGAAGAGGTGAGGTCTATCAGGGATAAAGTTGCACAGGCAACAGGAGTTCCCGCATCACTTTTGACCGGAGACACGGAAGAAGCTTGCACAGAGCAGGCAGCAGGCATTTTATCTTTCAAATCTTCTGTCGGATATCCGGTACTCAAGGATGGCGGAGAAATCCAGAAGACAGTTGAAGGCTCAACGCGGCAGCAGTTCGCAGAATGGGCCAGTGAAGCACTAAATTAAGAAAAGGAGAAAATAATTATGGCATCAGGTCAGGCTACTAACAGGACAAACATTACTCTCCCTGTTAGCGTTTCAAATGAAATCTTACAGAAAACTCAGGAGAATTCAGCAATCATGTCTCTTGCAAGACAGATAGCTCTTCCTGGCAATGGAACATCAATCAATGTTATCACAAGCGATCCCGAGGCTTCATGGGTAGGCGAGACAGCTGCAAAGCCCGTATCGAATCCTGGTCTTTCAACAAAGATCATGAGAGCTTACAAGCTTGCTGTTATCGTTCCTTTCTCGAACGAGTTCAGACGCGATGTTGCAGCTCTTTATGATGCACTCATCGAGAGACTTCCCAGAGCTCTTGGCGCTAAGTTCGATGCAACAGTATTCGGAACCGGCTCAAAGCCTGGTGATGATTTTGATAACTTTGCTTCATGTACAGCACAGAGCATTGCTTCTGATGTATATGGCGGCTTAGTTGCAGCTGATACCGATATCGCTCTTCATGGTGGTATCCTTAACGGTTTTGCAATCTCTCCTCAGATGAAGGGATTACTTCTTGCGGCTACTGATAAGAATGATCGTCCTCTGTTCATCAACAGTGTTGCTGAGGGTGCTGTTCCTATGATTCTTGGAGCAAAGACCGTAATAAGCAAGGGTGCATATGTAACCGGTACTCCGAAGACAGTCGGTGTTGCAGGTGACTGGACTCAGGCAATGTATGGCACAGTTGAGGGTGTTAAGATCGATTATTCAAGCGATGCTACACTTGATCTTGGTGGTGGATCTTCAATCAATCTGTTCCAGCAGAACATGTTCGCAGTAAGAGCAGAGATCGAGGTTGGTTTCCGCGCTGACACATCTGTATTCAACAAGCTGACTGCAACATCTGTTCCTTCTATCTAATCTATGAAAAGGATGATAAACGGCTTTACAAATACAGAGATGTTTGTGGCAGATAATAGGGTTGACGAATATCTGGCGGCGGGTCATGTACTTGCCGCCGATCCTCCTGTCACAAAAAAAGCGGAGACTGTAAAAGAAGAGCCGAAAGCGGAACCGGTAAAGGCAGAGCCGAAGAAGGCTCCGGCAAAAAAGACGGTTTCAAAGGTTGCGAAAAAAGCAATAAAGAAATGAGGTGGTATAGATGGCATATGCAACAGTCGCAGATGTTCAGGCGAGAATGTCACATCAGATGACAGAATCTGAGCAGGCCATGTGCGCCACTATGCTTGATGATGCGGCAATTATTATTGATACATTTGCGATCAATGCGGCATCAGACGCAAAAAAGATAGTTTCCTGTCGAATGGTTATTCGCCAGATAGGTGAAGGTGATGATATCGGCGTTCCTATTGGAGCAACACAGGGCTCCATGTCCGGTCTGGGATATTCTCAGTCGTGGACAGTATCGGGAGGCACAACAGGCGAGATGTATCTTTCCAAGCTTGACAAACAGCTCCTCGGTTGTGGGAACAAGATCGGATCTTATTCACCAGTGCAGGAGTTAGCTCCGAAAAATGAGGTATCCATATGATCAAAACAATGACAGTTCAGCTTGTCAAAAAAACACAGATCGGGACGGATCCATTCGGGGCTCCGATTGAATCAGAAAAGATGATTGATGTCGCAGGGTGTCTTGTGGGTCAGCCATCTACGGATGATATTACACAGGCCCTTGAAATGTACGGAAAGAAAATCGCGTATGTTGTCGGAGTTCCTAAAAGCGATATAAACGAATGGGTTGATACGGATGTCATCATATGGGGCAAACGTTTCCGCACAGTGGGTTATCCGGAGACAGGGATTCAGGATAATATTCCCCTGTTTTGGGGGAAAAACGTGAAGGTTGAGAGAACAAATGGCGAAAGACGGGCAAGTATTTAAAAAGGATGATGCAGGCATCAGACAGCTTTTGCAGTCTCCGGAATGTTTGAGCGTTATGGAGCAGTATGCAAATGAGCGGGCAGATGCTGAGGATATTCGTCCTTTTGTCGGTTTTGACAGAGCTAAATGTTTTGTGAGGGTAGAGGAATGATTGAAACAGCAATCAAAAAATACTTAGAAGAAGGCTTGAAGGATGTTCCTGTTCTGATGGAATATCCGAAGGACCATCCGCAGCAGTTTGTGGTGCTTCAGCTTACAGATGCAGGCAGAATAAACCACATAGACGCGGCAACATTCTTCCTTGATGTGTATGATATCGATTCCCTTTATTCGGCAGCAGAGCTGAAGGAAAAGGTGAAGGAATTGCTGTTTGATGCGATCACTCTCCCTTATATAACGAGTTCTACTCTCGGACAGGAAAGAGCCGGAACAGACTCAGGTAATCACGTTTACAAATACGAATTAACATTTAACTTCTACTACTACAAGGAGGAGATTTGACATGGGTAACAAAGCAACAAATGTTACGACCGGCAAGCCGAATATTTCCGGTGCGATTTATACGGCTCCTCTCGGAACAACTTTACCCACGGATGCTACCACGGCCCTTGATACAACAAAGTTTGTGTGCCTGGGCTATGTATCCGAGGATGGACTTTCCAACAATAACGAGCTCTCTGTTGAAGCTATAAAGGCATGGGGCGGAAATATCGTTTACAGGTCTCTGACCGAGATGAATGATGAGTTTGGTCTTGCCCTGATCGAGACAGAGAACGTTGATGTATTAAAGACTGTATATGGTGAAAACCATGTCTCAGTTGATGGCTCCGGCAATGCTTCTATAGATGTTGTCGGTGAGGATCCTATTGAGCGTGTATGGGTGTTTGAATTAGCACTCAGAGGCGGAAGAGCAAAGAGAATCGTTATTCCTGATGGTGCTATCACTTCCAGAGATGAAATCGTTTACAACGATTCTGATGCGGTTGCTTTCGGTATCACGATCAGCGCATATCCGGATGCAAATGCAAGCACACATAAGGAATATCTTGAGGGTGAGACAGCTTCGATCTAAAGAGGTACAGTATGGTAAAAGGAAAAACAAAATCAGGTATCAAGTTTCAGATAGACGAGCGCATTAAAGATGATGCGCGTTTTTTATATTATTTGACGAAGGCGCAGGATGACAGTGATGACCTTACTGAAAAATCCCGTGCTGTGGTTGGTATCCTGAAATTAGTTTTCGGAGATGATGCCGGTGTCATTACATTCATGGATGCCGTAGCATCAGCAAATAAAGGCGTTTGTGATGTCAAAACAATGCTGTCAGAGCTGACAGAGATATTTGACGCGATAAACGCAAAAAACTGATGATCCTCGCCTCAATAATCAATGAGTGCGAGGATTTATTGATATGTGACCTGGCAGAAACCTATGGCATTTATGACTACAAATCATTGAAACCCTCCTTTCTGGCTACACTTGCCATAGGCCTGCCGGAGTCATCCCGAGTGGTTCGGTTTTACAGCAAAACACGTTTGACCATAGATCAGATGCTAATGGCTCTGATCGTTGACGGTATCAATATCGGAAATTGGCAACGTGCGGGAGGGAAGAAGAGCAAGAAACCACAGAGCTTCTTTGAGAAGCTTACAAAGCCGGAGAAAAAGAAAGATGAGCTGATGTCATTCCGTACAGCAGAAGATTTTGAAGCATGGCGGAATGCGAAAATGGAGAAGTACAATGGCTGATACGATCGGAACAGCGTATGTCCAGATAGAGCCCTCATTTGAGGGAGTAGTTCCTAAAATAGATAAAGAATTCGGTGGCGCAGGAGAATCCGGAGGAAAATCATTCTCAAGCGGGTTCGGTTCTGTCATGAAGGGATTCGGAGCGACTACAGTGGCAGCAGGTGCGGCTATCGGTGCGCTTGGAGCCAAGTTCGTGAGCGCGGCAACAGATGTCTCGGAATATGGCGATAATATCGATAAGATGTCACAGAAAATGGGACTTACTGCTGAAGCATATCAGGAATGGGATGCCGTAATGCAGCACTCCGGAACCAGTATGGAAACTATGAAGAGCTCCATGAAGACTCTGGCAAATGCTGCCGAGACAGGTAAAGATGCCTTTGAGAGACTCGGGATCTCTCAACAGGATCTTGCCAACATGTCACAGCAGGATCTTTTTGAGGCTACCATTGCAGGTCTTCAGAATGTTTCTGATACAACAGAGCGGACATATCTTGCCGGTCAGCTTCTCGGAAGAGGAGCCACAGAGCTTGGAGCCCTTCTGAATACTTCCGCCGAAGACACGCAGGCTATGCGTGACAGAGTGCATGAATTGGGCGGGGTTTTGTCAGATGAGGCTGTCTCTGCATCTGCTGCCTTCCAGGATCAGCTTCAGGACATGCAGACAGCATTCTCGGGGCTTTCAAACAATATGATGGCTGATTTCCTGCCGAGTATCACTCAGGTCATGAGTGGATTGACAGATATTTTCAGCGGAAATTCTGACTCGGGCGTGAAGAAGATCACAGAAGGAATTCAATCCATTGCTTCGAAGATCTCCGAGACACTTCCACAGTTAGCGAAGACAGGCACAGAAATTATAAAAGCCATTGCAACATCTATAATTGAGAATCTTCCTCAGTTGGCAAAAACAGGCTTAGAGATTCTGCTTGAGCTGACCAAGTATATCATTGATAACCTTCCCCTGCTGATCCAGATGGGTCTTGAGATCATTGGAGAATTAGCACTCGGAATTGCCCAGGCTCTTCCTGAGTTAATCCCTGCGGTTATAGAAACCCTGCTGACCATTGTGGAGTATTTGATTGAGAATATAGATATCTTGATAGATGCTTCCATTGCTCTGATCGTAGGTCTTGCAGAGGGTCTGATAAATGCTCTGCCGGAGCTGATCGAGAGAGTTCCTGAGATAGTTATCGCTCTTGTAGAAGCCATCATCAGAAATGCTCCAAAGATACTGGAAGCAGGCCTTGAGTTAATCCTTCAGTTGGTTGAAGGTATCGTGAATGCATTCGGGAAGCTTATCGAGACCGGTAAAGAAATCGTTGATAGTGTTAAGGAAGGCTTTCAGCAGAAGCTTGAGGATGCTAAAAACTGGGGCGCTGACATGATTCAGAATTTCATTAACGGCATCAAGGAAAAATGGGAATCTCTGAAAGAATCTGTATCAAACGTAGCAGGAACCATAAAATCATTCCTTCACTTCTCGGAGCCTGATGTTGGGCCTTTGAAGGATTTTGATACATATGCTCCGGACATGATGGAATTGTTTGCTCAGGGCATAACGGATAATGTTGGGGTTGTGAAGGATGCATTGAGTGATGCCACGGCGCAGGTAATGACCACAGGCGTTGACATGAATGCTATTCAGACAGTGAACGGTTCCCTTGATGTTCAGAGCGGGTCTGACACGATAATACAGCGCATAGAGAGCCTGCTTGCAGAATACTTACCGAATATCAATCAAAACATATACCTTGACACAGGCGTTTTAGTTGGAGCAACGGCAGGCCCGATGAATGGAGCACTTGGCACTATTGGCATAAGGAGCGGAAGAAGATGAGCAATGTGAATCTTTTTAATGGGATAACCATTACAGTTGAGTCTTCCATGGTGTCATATCATTCCTATGATGATTGGGGGCTGTATGTAACAAATACAGACTGTATCGGGGAACCGAAGCAATATACAAATTACTTGGAAATACCAGGGCGAAACGGCAAGCTTGATCTTTCTGAGGTTATATCGGGCAGGCAGATATATGAATCTCGGGAAATAAAGATAAACCTTGCAGGCACACGGTTCAGAACGAATTGGGATTCCGCATTATCAGCGTTCAGAAATGACATCAATGGAAAAGTATGCAGAATCACTTTTGACAATGATCTCGGATATTATTGGCGCGGAAGGGTTACGATTAAGGACTTTAGTTCATGCTTGAATCTCGGAACATTCACTCTTGAATTGCCCGAAGCCGATCCCTACAAATACTCAATCACGGCATCCAGTGAACCGTGGCTCTGGGATCCGTTCAATTTTGAGACCGGAGTAATTACCTACACAGGAGCGGTTGATATAGTCGGATCGGGCACGATAACAGTACCGCACGGACACATGCTGACCTGCCCTCAGTTCATAATATCAAATAAGGTATCGGGAACATTCGCTGTCACGTACAACAGCAAGACTTATTCACTTGATACCGGCACAAATATCATTCCGGCAATTCTGATCGGTGGCGAACAGGATGTCACTCTGACATTCGCAGGCACGGCAAAGGTTCAGTTGGTATACAAAGCAGGGAGCTTATAAATGTGGCAAGTTAATCTTGGAAATGCAATTTTATATTATCCAGCGAATGATGATTTTGCGATATTTGACACGAATCTGAATGAAGAAGTCGGGCTTGCAGGGGAGTTTACGTTTAAAGTTCCGCCTACTAATCCTTTATATACTTCTCTGACTATGGGGGCTCTTGTGACTGTCCTGAGGGATGGTGATGAGTATTGGAGAGGGGAGATATATGACATCCATACAGACTTCCAGAAAGTTGCGGAGGTTTACTGCATAGAAGACCTTGCATGGCTCGGTGATGAGTACATGGATCCTGTTTCAGTAAAGAATCAGACCTATGCTCAGAGATTTCAGACGGCTATCGCAAACTATAACGCAAACAGGCCCGCAGAGAGACAGTTCACAGCGGGTTATATCACGAATGTTTCCGGCACATGTAACTGGACTACAGAATATGAGTGGAGCATCCTTGATTCGCTTAGAAATTGCATCTGCAAGGATGATGGTTATATCAGAATCAGGAGAGTGACAAGCGGATCCACTGTGACAAGATATGTCGATATCATTCGCTTGCAGGATTATGGTGCAGCATTACAGCCGATATTGTTCGGATATAATCTCTTGGATTTTGTAAAAGAGAGTGATTATGGGAATTTGACAAATATCCTTACTCCCTACGGAGATCCCTTGAAGGATGCTTCCGATAATCCTGTTTATGTCTATGGTGACTATGAGAAGCGGTTGCAGGGGAACACCATACAGAACAGTGCTTCTATTAATATGTATGGTAGGCATGAAAAATCGATCATATTTGACGGAGTAACGAATGCCACTACTCTGAATAACCTTGCATCAGCTTATTTGTCGAGATATTGTCAGCCTCAGTTGACCATGGAAGTGAAGGCGGTTGACCTTGCTGATATAGAAAATGTAGACTCCATTAATCTCGGAAACTCTGTGCAGATTATTGCAGAGCCCTTTGGAATAGACCAAAATCTGTATCTGACACAGCTTCAGAGAGATTTGCAGGATGTGTCGAAAAACACACTTACTCTCTCAGGACATGTTCAGAGGAAGAGTTTGACCAGTCAGATTCAAAAGACAGAGGAGAAGATTGAAGACCTTCCGACAGAATCATCTATCTTGGAAGCGGCAAAGAAGAATGCTCTTCAGATGCTCTTGGATGATACAAAGAGCGGATATGTCGTTTTTGAATATGACTCAAACAATAAGCTGAATGCTATAAATATCTGTAATTATCCGACAATCGCCCGCTCCACAAAGCGTTGGAGATGGTCTCAGACCGGTTTCGGGTTCATGACCAGAGATAGTTACGGCACGGATACAAATCCCGCATGGACGGGTCTTCCTGTGGCGATCGATATGGCAGGGCGAATAGTCGCGGATGCAATAACCACAGGCACACTCTCTGCCGACCGAATAAAAGGCGGTTCTTTACAGCTTGGTGGGTCAGCTGAAGGAGCATACAAAAACGGAGCTCTGTATATTTACAACACTTCAAATGTTTGTATAGGTGCTTGGACAAGAAGCGGTATAACCTTATATGACGGAAACGGCACAGCTTCATCAAACGTTATCGGAACATGGACTGTCAGCGGGATAAATATCAAAAAAGGGCAGATAAATATTAACGACAAGTTCATAGTTAATACTGCTGGAACAGTTACTGCATCGGATTTAAACATCACAGGCGGCTCCATCAAGCTTACCAAACAGAACATCGGTGATGCGAATGATGGTTTATTCCTTGGAACCACAGGCATTGCACTTGGAAAGAACAGCGTATTTAAAGTAGACAACACAGGAGCTCTTACAGCAAAATCAGGTACTGTCGGAGGCTTCACCATTGATGCGAATACGATTAGATCATTAGAGACAAGTTCCGTAGCAGATGGAGCAATTACCCTGTCCACGAAAGACTTCACACGGAACGTTCTCGGAACAAACAGGTCTCTGCGTTTTGCAATAGGCTCTCAGCTTGGAATTGACAAAAAGGGTAAGGTGTATGCTTCCGGAGTGGAGATCACAGGAACACTTACTTCCACAGATGGCAAGATCGGCAATTTTGTCATCGGAAACAATATCATCAGTACATCAAGCAATACATCAAGTACGGCAGATGGTTCGGTAACTTTAGCAAGTGCGAATTTCACAAGATATATCAATAGTGCTAATAGAACAAATCTAAGATTTGCCATAGGCTCAAAGTTCGGCATTGCTTCTGATGGAACAGTTTACGCAACGGATGGAGTGTTCAAAGGTTCGCTTACTTCCACAGATGCGACAATAGGCAATTTTACCATTGATTCTCATTATATCCGCACAGCAGGCACCACAAGCACAGCAAATGGTTCTGTCTGCATAGGAAGTTCTAACTTTACAAGGTATCTGCTTGGAGCGAACAGATCAAATCTAAGGCTTGCAATAGGTTCAAGGTTCGGTATAGATGAGCAGGGAAATATTTATGCGTCAGGTGGCACATTCTCAGGAACAGTAAGCGGTGCGACTATAAGCGGTGGAACACTTACATCAGAAGACGGAACAGGAACAAAAACAACAATATCCGGTGGTCTTATCCATATATGGAACAACGGCACAGGTGAAAAATACCTTACTCTGTATGAAAATAGTGCAACACTTCAGATAGGCGGTCAGAATGTAGCAATTACAGATGCCGGTTCTTATATTTCATTGAAGTGGATAGATATAATGCGGTACTTGCAACAGCATGTATAAGGGAGGTATCCATGGGAATCAACACTTTAATCGAACAATTCCAAAAAACTCTGATAGAGGCTGTCAATGATTGTCAGCTTCCTGTCGGAGTTGCTTTTTATGTTGCGAAGGATGTCTTCTCTCAGATAGAGGCCGAGTACCAGAAGGCACTGGAAATAGAAAAAGAAGTTCAGGAGACTGAAGAAGATACAAAAGAAGAATAACGAAAGGAGCAAGAAATGGCTGATATATCTCAATACTTAGCGAATATTTTATCAGCAGTTTATGGCGAAGAGGTTCGTGGATCCATCCATGATGCCATATCGATCATCAATGATGTTTCAGAAGTGGTTCTGTCAACAGGAACAGCGGTCAATTCTGCATCATCCTCTTCCACGGGATACTTCACAGATTCACTGTATTTCAACACGAATACAAAGGAATTATGGAAGTGTATCGGCACAGATTCATGGCAGTCACAGGGGAGTCTGAAGGGCGATCAGGGAGATCCGGGTGATGACGGTGTAGGAATCGCATCCATCACAAAATCCGCTACTGTCGGAAATGTGGATACATACACCATTCTGTATACTGACGGAAACACGGATTCATTCACAGTAACGAATGGCACGGATGGTGATGACGGAAACGGAATTGTTTCGATCACAAAGACTTCCACGGTGGGATTGATTGATACCTATACCATTCTGTACACAGACGGAAACTCTACGACATTTGAGGTTACGAATGGAGTTGTCGGGAATAAGTGGTACTCGGGTGTTGTTATCGAGGGCAAGAGCGTTAACCCTACGGTATTCAACATGTCGGGCATAACTTATGCGTATGAGAATGACATGTATCTGAACATCACTGAGGGAGCAGTTTATCATTGTTACTCCGCCGGAGCTCCATCAACAGCGACTTGGGTGTATGACTTTACCATTCAGGGTGCCGGATCGGGTGCCACGGTAATGACAGACCTTCAGGATGTCAATATTACTTCCATAGTAGATGGTCAGCTTCTCCAGTATGATTCGGGCACTTCCAAATGGGTGAATGTTACGTTCACGGACAGCATTGTCCAGAATAGCACGAAGGCGGCAGAGTCAGGAGCGGTCTACACAGCACTCTCCGGAAAAGAAGATACTCTTACATGGGATAACGTCCCCACTCAAAACTCTGATAATCCTGTGAAGAGTGGTGGAGTTTATTCGGCACTTGATGAGTTTACAGCGGCTGAGACACAGAGCGGTACGACCGTGACTTTTAGCGGTTTAAATCCCTCATACGGGTATAAGTTATTTTGGGATGATGCGAGTGCTTCGGGAGACTTGGCTATTCCAAAGCCTATAAACATCAACAAAACAATAGACTCAGGAACGGGCTTGATGACGCTTGTATATACGATTAAAGGCGGCTCATCGGGCAGTTCGCAGTTCAAGTTACGGATTTTGAAATAGAAAGGAGCGTGATTATATGAGTTTACAGCCTTGTGAGATAACCAACAATATACATGAGGGCAAGCTGTACAATAAAACCTTATCCCGAACAGCGGGAGATACTGCAATAACTTGGAGAAATCACTTGGTGTGGATTGCCCAGCAGATCAATAATCTTTTAAATGCCTTGCCCAACGGGTACGTATTTGAGTTAGTGGGAGTAATGGGGCGATTTATCGTAAGTTCTCCGTTAATATCCACAGACGGAACATCACACACCCAACAGTACCGATTTTGGTATCGCAACATGGCTGACAGTACGGGTGCGATAGCAGATTATTACTATCTGGCAGATCCATCTGATTATAACCTTAGCCATTATAAGAGCGTAACATACCCGTTAAGTGGTTCGGGGTCGGTGGACGTAACAAGTTATGATACTACTCAATGTATCGCACCTGGTGCATCAAGAAGCGATACCATGTATTACAGATTATGGCTTTCCGATAGCGGACAGCCAACACAGTAACAGTAGGAAAGGAGACTATAAACCATGATGAAATACTTTAACGTAGAAATTCAGAACACAAATGGAGTAACAGCACAGGCGATATATGCCCGTGAATCAAAGGAAGCGGCAATAATCGCACATCACAACAGTATGGCATCCATGAGGACAGCCGTAGACGCAGGCACACTTGACGCTTGCACAGGCTTAGTCCTTAACGAGTGGGGCGGCGTTGAACAGCCGTATCAGGAGCATTACGAAAAGGCTTCTGAGCCTGTTGTAGAAGAATAAACCAAAGGAGCAACGGACATGGATAGTTCAATCATCGTATCGATTATCACAGGGGTGTTGACCTTAATCGGAGTGATAATCACAAATAGCGAGAGCAACAGGAAAATTGAACACAGGCTGGAAGTATCCCAAGCTGTCACAGATACCAAACTTGAAAACCTTACTCAAGAGGTTCGCAAACAGACAGACCTTGCTATCCGTATTCCTGTCCTTGAACAGCGAATGAATGTTGTTGAAGATACGGTGAAACGCATGAGTGATGACGGGAAGTGACGGTTATGGGAGAGATTATTGTTTACGCAAATCTAACGCTTGCGATTATCGGAATTGCGGCACTCATCATTCAGTACATCGTGGAAGGGAGAAAATAAGTAAT
>Ga0265301_10003584_pt1 | contig 16304 bp, 13 predicted proteins | sample AusTroGonzalo_MG_2_FD_193488 | JGI IMG/M metagenome (GOLD analysis project Ga0265301, IMG submission 193488) | Bovine rumen microbial communities from tropical cattle in Woodstock, Queensland, Australia - Gonzalo_04 | ecosystem: Host-associated > Mammals > Digestive system > Stomach > Rumen ...
AAAATCGCAAGAAAATTCAAGGAACCCATCTACGGTCCCGACAAATATTTCGAGAGAAAGAACTATGCTCCGGGTCAGCATGGTCAGTCTCGCAGACGTACGAAACTCTCTGAGTACGGTATGCAGTTGCAGGAGAAGCAGAAAGCTAAATACACCTACGGTATTCTGGAGCGCCAGTTCCGTAAATTGTTCGACATGGCTTCCCGCATGAAAGGTATCACGGGTCAGAACTTGATGCAACTCATCGAGTCCCGTCTCGACAATGTGGTGTTCCGTTTGGGCATTGCTCCCACCCGTAACGCTGCCCGTCAGCTCGTTTCCCACCGTCACGTCACCGTCAACGGCGTTATCTGCAACATTCCTTCTATGTTGTTGAAACCCGGTGATATCGTGGAAGTTCGTGAGCGTTCCAAGAGCCTTGAGGTGATCGAGAATTCCCTCAGCGGCAAGGCCATGAACTACGCTTGGCTGGAGTGGGACGGCAACCTCAAAGTTGGTAAGTTCATGCAATATCCTCAGCGCGAGGAAATTCCGGAGACTATCAACGAGCAGGCTATCGTCGAGTTGTACTCCAAGTAAGGATTAAGGTTTAAGGTTTAAGGTTTAGGGTTTAAGGTTTAAGGCAACCTGATAACCATAAACGTTAAACCATAAACATTAAACCATAAACGTTAAACCAATAGATAATTAAAAAACAAAGAAAATGGCAATTTTAACATTTCAAAAACCCGATAAGGTCATCATGAATGAGGCCGACGATTTTCACGGCATATTTGAATTTCGTCCCCTGCAGCAAGGTTTTGGCGTCACCGTTGGTAACGCTTTGCGCCGCGTGCTGCTCTCATCATTGGAAGGCTATGCCATTACCTCTGTGAAGATCGAAGGCGTTGCACAGGAGTTCTCCTCCATCCCTGGTGTGATGGAAGATGTGCTCGACATCGTGCTCAACCTCAAACAGGTGCGCCTCAAAAATAAAGTCGAAGGTTACTCCTCCGAGAAGGTCTCCATCGTGATCAGTGGTCAGGACACGTTCACGGCAGGCGACATGAACCGCTATCTCAACTACTTCCAGGTCCTGAATCCGGAATTGTTGATTTGCCGCATGGAGCCCACCGTTCGCCTGAACATGGAGATCACCATCGACAAGGGTCGCGGTTATGTGCCCGTTGAGGACAACCGTCAGATTCACGACGGTATTGACGTGATTGCTGTGGACTCCACGCACACGCCTATCCGCAACGTGAAATACACGATCGAGCCCTATCGTGTGGAGCAAAAGACCGACTTCGAGAAGCTGATTCTCGAAATCGACACCGACGGTTCCATCCACCCGAAGGACGCCATCCAAGAGGCTGCGAAGATTCTGATCCAACACTTCGCTCTGCTCTCCGACGAGAACATTGCTCTCGACGCTCAGGAGCAACCCGACAGCCCCGAGGTGATGCAAGACACTGAGAAGAACATCCGTCAGATCCTCCAAGCCAAGTTGATTGACATGGACCTTTCTGTCAGAGCTTTGAATTGTCTGAAGTCTGCCGAGCTGGAGACTCTGGGTGACCTGGTGGCCTTCCACAAAGCCGATTTGCTCAAATTCCGTAACTTTGGTAAGAAGTCACTCGCTGAATTGGAGACGCTGGTGCACAACAAAGGTCTGGAGTTTGGTATGAATGTAGAAAAGTATAATATAGATAACGAATAGAACAATGAGACACGCTAAGAAAATTAACCATTTAGGAAGAAAAGATGCGCACAGAAAGGCCATGTTGTCCAATATGGCAACTTCTCTGATCATGCATAAGAGAATCAGCACTACTTTGGCTAAGGCAAAAGCGTTGAGAACATACGTGGAACCCATCGTGACCCGCTCTAAAGAGGACACGACCCACTCACGTCGTATGGTTTTCTCCGAATTGCAGAACAAGTATGCTGTCACCGAGCTGTTCCGTGAGATTTCTCCGAAGATCATGGATCGTCCGGGCGGTTACACTCGTATCCTCAAAACCGGATTCCGCAAGGGTGACAATGCCGAGATGTGCATCATCGAGTTTGTAGATTTCAACGAAACCTACACTGTTGACAAATCCAAAAAGAAATCCACTCGTACGCGTCGTAGCAGCAAGAAAGCCGCTGCTCCCGCTGAAAACGTGGCAACAGAAGCTCCTGCAGCAGAGGTCGAAGCTCCCGCAGCTGAGTAATGTGCATTTGGAATTAGATTTTAAGAAAGCGGTATCTGTCTTGATGCCGCTTTTCTTGTATTGAGTTGGGAGTTGGGAGTTAGGAGTTCTCGCTAACAGCAATAGCCAAAAGCTAAAATCGAAGAGTAAAAAGAATAAAAACAATAAAAATGGTAATATTGGAAAGACCTTTTGCGTCTGACATGATGGTGGAGACGCTGCAGAAAAATAACATCCCTGTGTTGCGCAACGAGATGTCTGAAAAGCGCGTCAAGGATGGCAAAATCCTTAACGACAGTGAATTCACAGAAGCCTACAAGAAGGCTGGCAAACTCTACACCGTTTCTGAGAACGCCCTCGGATGGATTTACGATCATATTGACGACAAACGCTTTTTGGACGGAATCTCCCTTGTGAAGGACAAATCCGCCTTCAGAAGCATCTGTCGCGACATCTATCCCGACTTCTTTTTCAAAGAGGTGGGAATCAATGAGTTGGAGACGCTCGACATCAACAGCATCGTCTTCCCTTGCGTCATCAAGCCGTCGGTCGGTTTCTTGAGCAAGGGCGTCTTTGTGGCCCGTAATGAGGAAGACTATCGCAAGGCTGTGGAGTCGCTGATGCGCGATTTTGCCACCGCTAAGGCTGACTTCCCCGAGTTTGTAGTCGGGAGAAGCCGCTTCCTGATTGAGGAGTACATTCGCGGCGAGGAGTATGCTGTCGATACCTATTACGACGAAAACGAGACTCCCGTGATTCTGAACATCTTCCATCACAAGTTCATGGACGAGTCAGACACCTCCGATCGCTTGTATATGACCAGCAAAGGGCTGTTCGACCGCTATGAGGGACCGTTCACCCAGTTCCTGACCAATCTCAACAAAACGCTGCATCTGCGGAATTTCCCGATGCACATCGAGTTCCGTTACGACGGGAAGAAAGCGGTGCCGATCGAGATCAATCCGCTGCGTTTCACGGGTTTCTGCCTCAACGAGCTGCAGGTCTTCATCAGTGGACAGCACCCGATGCTCTCCTACCTGCGCGGTACGCACGTCACCAAAGAGGAGATGTGGCGCGGAAAAGAGAACTACACCTACGCTTTCACCGTGTTGGATTTGCCGGCAGGTTGCGAGGAGAAAACCTTCGACGAGGCCAAGTTCAGAGCCGATTACCGCGAGGTTATCGACGTGCGTCTTGTGCCTGATAAGAGTTCCGGCGTGGCTGCCACCGTTTTCTTGCGCATTGAAACGGAAAACGAGAGCCAATTCGACGGCATTATGTCGTTGGATATGCGGGAATATATGCGGTAAAAATAATGCCGTAATTAGGAATTCGATAATGTAGAGACGATGTGCACATCGTCTCTACATTTCGTTTATGCGCCATACAATAAAGTTCACTTTTTCGAACATTTTGTCGTTCTTCTTCTCGCCCCAAAACACTGTTTCGGATGTTTCGTTGGATTGTGTGCGGCAGAAGCCGTACGAGTCGGCGCCCACGAGGTAGATGGCGTTCTGCACGCCGAGGTCTGCCAATGCTTGCGCGAAGTCGTGGAGGGATTCCTTCTCCATACTGCTCACGGTCACAATGGAGCCGTTCCACTCGCAGAGGGCGTGGCGCAAGGCCTTGTTCTTGGGCTTGTTTTCCACCATTTTGCCTTCCAATACTAATGGATATTGCCGGAAGAAGTAGCCTTCCTTTTCGGTGGCCTCTTCGAGTAGCGGGGTGCTCTCTGCCATACCAAGTTGTATCTTGCCGTCGATGATGGCGCAGAAGCCCTTTTTGGAGCGTCCGCGGGAGAGCATCTCGCCTTTGAGGACGAAAGCGCCGAGAATTTCATGGTTGTCGGCTCGGATGTCGGCGGCTTGGAACGCCAGCACGAGCGTGTTGTCTTTCGGGTCAGGATAGCCGATACAGAGTTCAGGTACCGCATTCACGGGCGTGTAGATGCGCATCTGTACGTCGTTCACGGAGGTGTCGCGCACCAGCACGGTGGCGGGTTCCGCCTGCACGATGGTCGGGGCAATGGGTGCGGACTCTTTCTCCACGATACCTACTTCCGAGGTGGCGGCCATCTTCCGATTGATGTTACGCGTCAACAGCCAGTTGGCCACGGCTAACGCTATCAGTCCGACCAGCGCCACCCAAAACCACCACTTGCGGTAAAACGGCTTGCGCAGCGTCTCTGTCGGCTGATCGGCGTTGCCGATGATGCGTATCTCGTTGTCTTTTATGTCGTTATAATCACTCATAGTTGCTTTTCGAAATAATTCTTCAACTCCCGCAAAGCCTCCTTGGAAGCCTCTAAGCTGAACTTGAAGGTGTGGCTGTCGGACAGCACAATCTGTCGCTTGGCCGGGTTGATGTAGTGTACGAATTCCATATTCACAATCAGACTTTTGCCGATGCGCACGAACAGGTTGCCGTCTGTGTGGAACTGCTTGTGAATCAGCTCTTCAATGGCACCGAGCTGAATCGTCACGGTGCGCTTCTCCCCGTTGCGGGTGTAGATGTCCGAGTAGTTGCCCTCGCTAGCGACATAGACCAGGCTCTCCGCCGGAATGCGGATCAGCTCGTTGGCGTTGGAAAGGGTCAGATGGTCGGACATTGTTCGTAATTAAAGCGCGAAAGTACATTTTTTTTGGATTGTTCGAGACTTGAGACTTAAGACTTAAGATCTTATATCTTATATGACTTTGGCCAGCAACTCCAAACTCTTAACTCCTAACTCCCAACTCCTAATAGTACCACGCGCTCCATCGCCAATCCCTTGATTCCTCTGATCGGTCGTAATCGCAGGCGAGGTCGCAGAAGGTCTCCCGCACCGATTTGTTGAAGATTTCGTAGTCCCAGTAATCGTCTTCCTTGATTGTGACCAGATAGGACTTCCTCTTTTGACTGTGCAGGATCTTGCATTTGAGCGACAGGATGTTGTCGCGGGAATCCTTCAGGGCGATGTCCAGCACTTCATCCACACGCGCGTTGACCCGCGCTTCGAGGTCTCTGTCGGCGCCGGGTGCACCGTGACCCTCGTGAGCGCCCCAATTATAGCCGTATTCGTAGTAGTTGAGCGCCCAAGCGTGGCCGATGCTGCTGCGGAACAACCCCAAACCGTACGCGTAGGCAGCGTTCGCGCGCACCTCCTTCGATTCGGAACTCTTCATCAGCTTTTGAAGTCGCAGCATGATTTTGCAGAAGGTCTCTTTGCTGGGGTTGTCGGCGTAGACTTTCGCCGGATTGAAGGGCAGCCGGAATTTCGCTTGCTGCTCTTTCCGCGTGATCCAGCCTTCCGTGAAGGGGTTGTGCTCGCTGTCGATCTCCATGTCGATGTTCTGCGTGCTCAAGAATTTCGGGCTGACCCGCTTCAGATAGACCAGCGCGGAGTCGTATTTTTCCATCCGCATGTACTTGGTGGCGATGAGTTCGTTGTAGTAGTTGAGGTCGCGGTAGTTGTTTTGGATGACGAACTTCTCCGCCGCCGTCTTGCCGCCCGACTTCAGAAACTGGACGTAGCGCAGCAAATCCAGCAAATCAGCCGTGTCAATGCAGGTGAAGAAATCGGTGCTATAGTCCATGTTCAAGAACCATAAGGTGCTGTCGGCCACTATTTTGGTACACGGCTCTCCCAGGTCGTGAGGCTCCAGATAGCTGTCGAAAGCCGCTTTACGGTAAATGGGAGGGTGGATGTAGGTGGACCCAAAGAGGTTTGGGCCGCGGTGGAATTCACCCTTGCGTGCCATGGCGCGTTCCTCCTTGTAATTAGACACGACTTCATCGTAGAGATTTTGGTAGGCCATACATTTGTAGGGCATATTAAGTCGTTGAAAATGAGGGATTAGACCCAGCATGATGGTGCGGCGCAGCACTTTGACGTGATGATTCGTCTTGCTGGGCTTGCAAAAGGAATCATAATCATTATAACAAAAGCACTCATTTGGATTTTCCGTATTAATGATATTGACGAGCCATTTCAGATCAGGGTAGAGCACCTCTTCATATTTGTTGTCTATGTCCGTCCGCAAAGCGTTGAACATCAGCTTCATCATTCGGATATTGTCCTTCACCGCCTTGCTGCCCTTCGCTTTTTCGGCTTGACCAAGCAGTGAAAGGGCGGCATTCAGATCCCCGTCGATGAAGGCGAGGGCGGATTGCGCCGACAGCCATAATGCAGGATTCTTCGTGATCCCTACTTTCAGAACTTCATCCGACAACTTGTTGAAGGCTAAGGATTTTGCGGTTTCAGGGAGAATATATTCCGAAAAGCTGTAGTAGTTGTAGTAAGGGATGCTTTTGCGTTGCGCATAGACGTGGTCGAAATAGGTGTTGACGAACTCCTGAATCATAAACTCAAACGCCTCGCTGTTAGGATCCTTCATGTAAATATCCTGAAGAACCTTGACGTCGTAGTGCAGTTTCGGGTTGAAGTAGCCGATGGTGGCGTAGGCGACGGCAGCTTCGGCATCGCGGTCCACCCGGCGCAGCGCACCTCCGTAGTAGTTGAGGCATTGGCTCCGCAGCACGCTCTTCGGCACCGTTTTGCCGTATTTCTCCCACACGTTGATACAACGCTGATAGTCGCGGCAATAGAAATATTTCCGTATCACCTGCAGGATGTAGCGATGGCGGATTTGCGCGTTTTTGCATTTGTCGATTACCGATTCGTCCAGCGTCTCCACCTGCGAAATGCTGAGGTCGTGAACAGGCTGCTCGTCCTCATTCCACCATCCCCAGTATCGCTCTCCGTCCTTTTCGTCATAGTACCATGCTGACTGTTGCCATTGCATTTTCTTGATGTAGGCGCTGTCGGAGGTCTTCAGCAGCATCCAATATTGGAGCGCCTCCTTGTCGTTATGGTCAATGAGATAGCGGAAAAAGGCGTTTTGGGTGTGGCTGTTGAGCAACATCACGTCGTAAAGCGCGGCTTCCACCTCCTCTTTCGACACTTTTTGGTGTACGTAGTGGTGCCAGAAGGTGATGTTCTCTTCGCGGAAAGCGCGGTTCAGATTGTATTGCCAATTTTCGTCCGCACTTTGATAGCCGGTGTAGAAAATCCAATGGCAGTCGGGTGCCACCAGATATTCTCCCTCCCCGCAGGCAAAAGCTGTAAAATAGCCGAGCAGGCAGAAAAAGCTAATCAAAAAAGGCCTTGATTTCATCGTCTGAGTATTTTGAAAGTTGTTTGTTGTCTAAATGGTAAAGCACAACGGGCATATTGCCGTAATATTTCTCGACTAACGCTTTGGATTTCAGGATGGTTTCTGCAGAAACCACTTCGTGGCGGATGTATTTGGTGGTCTCCTCTTCCCCGACAGGCGAAACGGCATACATGTTGCCTTCCAGATGTTTGAGATGAGTGGAGTCGTACCGTTCGTCGTAGTCGCCTCGGTTGAGCCGCACGAACTGGTGGTTGCCGTCGAATTCCACATCCCACGAGAAGTCGGGTAGGGCGAGCTTCAGCGGCAGCGCGTATTTTTTAAGGTGTTTGGCGTATTTCTCCACATCTTTGACGTCCAAAATGGAGTTGTCGGTCTTGAAATCCTTGAAATTCCCCGTGTTGTAGCACATCAGCACGCCGTAATCCACCGCAGGCGGCTCTTGCGTGAGCTGGTGCAGACGGATGGTGGAGGAGATGGCGATCTCCTTCTTGAAGTACTCTTTCAGCGCAGGACGTATCTCCTTGATGAACTGGAAATAGGCCGCCTTTGTGCTTTCCGTCCAGTCGCAGTCGAACTGCACCTCGTCGATGCTGATGCTGTTCTTCTTGCACATCGCGTAGAGCCGGTGCGCGAGATTGTCGGTGAACGACTCATACTCCTTGATGGCAGCCGGCGTGATGAAGACGACCGGCACGATGCGTAAGTTGCCGAACGACTCATCGGCGATGCTGACGGTGGCCACGGGCGCGCACTTGTCGTTGGAGAATTCCTCTTGGTTGATGTCCACGTCGAAAAACCGCAGGTAAATGGTATGGATGCTGTTTTTGTCCAAGAACTCTTGGTCCTGTTCATCCAAACTGAACCAAGTCTGCCAGTAATAAACGGCGTTTCCGCTGTATTTCAGCTTGTCGTTGTAGGGGTTTTTCTGCTGGCAGCCGACCATACACACCAGCAAAATGGCACAGAATGCGATACTTTTTTTCATTGTTTCGGAACTTAAAAACCGGCGGCAAAATTAGTATATAAGTCCGTTGAAAAAGCACCGCAACCTGTGCCATTGTATGAAATGTGGTCTCGGCTGTATGAAATGGATTACGAGGAGGATTCTTCGCTTTTTGGCTTTTGGGCGTCCGCCTTTTTCGGCAGTCGCCCTGCCTTTTTCAGCGCCGTGGAGAGGATCCATTCGATTTGCCCGTTGGCACTGCGGAATTCGTCCGCGGCCCATTTCTCGATGGCCTCGAAGATTTCGGAATCTACTCGTAAGGCGAAATTTTTCTTCATTCGGTTCGGTTATTGGTAAAGGGTGCCGGTGTTGATGACCGGGGAGGCGGATTCGTCGGCGCAGAGCACCACCAGCAGGTTGGAGACCATAGCGGCCTTGCGCTCCTCGTCGAGCTCCACAATCTTGTCGGCGGAGAGTTTCTTGAGGGCGAGGTCGACCATACTCACAGCGCCTTCCACGATCTTCTCGCGGGCGGAGATGATGGCGTCGGCTTGCTGGCGGCGCAGCATCACGCTGGCGATTTCGGCGGCGTAGGCCAGGTAGTTGATGCGGGCTTCCACCACCTCAATGCCGGCGATTTCCAGATGTTTGCGCAGCTCTTCCTCCAGCCGTTCGTTCACCTCTTCGCCGCCCGAACGCAGGGTCACCCCCTCGTCGGCACGGTCCATGTTGTCGTAGGCGTACAGACCCGCCAGCTTGCGCAGCGCAGCGTCGCTTTGCACCCTTACGAACGGGTCGAAATTCTTGGAGGTAGAGATGGCGTTTTCGGAGACTTTGAAATCGGAATCCACCTCAAAACAGGCTTTGTAGGTGTCGCTGATTTTCCATACCAACACCAAGCCGATCATGATAGGGTTGCCGTTTTTGTCGTTCACCTTGATGGGCTCCACGTCCATATTCTTGGCTCTCAGCGACAATTTCTCCTTTTTGTAAAAGGGATTCACCCAGAAGAAGCCGTTCTCTTTCACCGTGCCGGAGTACTTGCCGAAGAAGGTGAGCACGCGCGACTCGTTGGGCTGCACGGTGATAAATCCTCCCAGATGCAGGAAATAGGTCATCAAAAAGATGAAACCCGACACGATGGGCAGCAGGATCCACGGCGTGACTTCGCCCTCGGCGTCCCTCATGCAGTCGAAATGGGCGAATTGCACCACCACCCAGATGAAGAAAACCAGCAGTGCCAGATTGATGAAAAGATGCAGGAAACCGTTGTTCCCTGATGTCATTTGTTTGTTGAACTCTTTGGATTCCATAACTTTATGATTTTTGATGATACATTGAAACGATATCAATTTAATATCACGGCAAAAATACATTTTTTTTAATACGACGGAGGGGTGTGACGTTTTTTTTAAAATTGTAATTTTGCCAATCGGAATAGAATATATCTAAAATGCAGAAAAACAGAAATATACATATACGGCAATGGCTTCAAAGGGTGTTGGTGGGTTTCGCTTTGGTGTTGTTGGCGGCGGGACTTTCCGCGCAGGAAAACGGACTGGTCAACATCAGCTTCGACCCCGAGGCCGACTCTATCTATTTCGCCAAGGTGCGAAGTTACTTGAACGAAATCCGCAAGGAGCGCCCCACGGTGGCGCTGGTGTTGGCGGGTGGCGGTGCCAAGGGCGCTGCCCATATCGGTGTGCTCAAGTACTTGGAAGAGAAGGGGATGCCGATCGACTTCGTGGCGGGCACCAGTATGGGTGCGCTGATGGGCGGACTCTACTCTATGGGCTACTCCGCCGAGCAAATCGACTCCATTGTGCGCTCCATCGACTGGAATATGATGATGAGCGACAACATTCCGATGGAGTTTTATTCCTACAAACGGAAAACCTACAAAAACACCTACGTTTTGGACGTTCCTTTCACGGGAACCGAGTTTCTGCGCAGCCTTCCCTCCGGTTTTGTCTATGGTCTGAACATCTATAATATGTTGAGCGCCCTGTCGGTGGGCTATCAGGAAGAGGGGATGGATTTCATGACGATGCCCACTCCCTATTGTTGTGTGGCCACCGAGATTGTGTCGCAAAAGGAGAAGCACTGGACCTCGGGTCCGCTCATCGAGGCGATGCGCTCCACAATGTCCATTCCCGGCTACTTTATGCCCGTGCGCGTCGATTCGTTGATCTTTTCCGACGGCGGCACCAAGAACAATTTTCCGACCGACATCGCGAAGGCGGTGGGTGCCGACATTATCATTGGGGTGGAGATGACCATGCCCCGCGACTATGCGAAGGTCAACAACATCGCCGAAGTCTTGATGCAAACGCTCCAGTATTCCGGTGGTCTGGAGGCGCATAACCAGAACGTGAAGAACGCCACGGTCTACATCACGCCCGACATTTCCGGCTTCGGAATGCTGAGTTTCGGCACCGAGGAGATTGTCACGTTGATTTCGCGCGGCTATCACGAGGCGATCAAGCACACTCGCGAAATCGACAGCATCATCCGCATTGTGGGAAACGGCGGGCGCGAGCTGCACAACAAGCCCTCCACGAATATTGCCGTCACTGAGGTGAAGGTCACGTCGGTGGGCTACGAGGGCATTGATGACCAGGAGATGCAGTATCTGGACGACAAAATCCGTTTGAAGGTGAACGAGTACTATGGCCGGGAGGACTTTGAGCTCGCCCAGTCTATCATCTACGGCACGATGGTGTTCACCCACGTGACCTACCGTTTGGAGAGCGACGGCCACGACGGCTACAAGCTGGTGTTCAATTGCGTGAAGCGCCCTGAAAACTCCATCGGCATCGGCTTGCGGGCCGATACGGAAGAGTGGCTCGGGATGCTTCTGAACGGCGGTTTCGGCACCAACAAGCTCTTCGGCTCCACCTTCGATTTGACGGTCCGACTCTCGTTGTCCCCCTATTTGAAGTTCGATTGGTACTATATGCCCAAGCGGGGACCCAAGTTCGGGGCGTATGTGAAGACCCAGTACCGCACGCAGTTAGGTACGGTGGGAAATGTGTTCAATTACTCCTATTACAAGCAGTCTTGGCAGAATGAGGTGCGGGCCTATATTGCGGGAACGACCTGGAGCCAAGTGGATTTGAGCGGGGGTGTGCGTGTGGAGGGAATGCCCTTCTACAAGCAGATTGGCGAGACGCCCGACACCGTGTACCGTAAGAACTGGGATTGGAAGGATATTCATCCCTACGCCTACCTGCGCTTCGTGTATGACAATGAGGATGCCCGCTATTTCCCGGAAAGAGGTGTCAGATTGAAGGTGGCCTACGACTATAACTTCAAAAACACCCATTATGTGGCGGCAGGCGTCCACGGCGTGATCCCGATATGCCGCTTTTTCTCCATTCTGGCCTCTTTGAACGGCCGCTACATTTTGGGCGACAACTATACCGAGAACATGAACATGCGCAACTATGTGGGCGGCGTTATGGCGGGAAGGTATTACGAGCACCAGATTCCCTTTGTCGGAATCAACGGGGAGCGGTCGTGCGACCGGCTGGTGACCACGGTGGATATGGATATGCGCTTCAAAATAGCCAAGAAATATTATGTCTCCGTCATTGCCGCTGCCATGCACGACGGGAACTCCATTGAAAGCTACAAGGAGAAATTCGCCATCTTTGGCGCTGCACTTCAGTTCGCGTATAAATCCAAATTCGGTCCGCTGGCGGCCAATGTCCACTGGAGCAGTTTCGACAATAAGGTCGGGATATACCTGTCGGCGGGGTACGATTTTTGAGGTTTACGGGTTTACGGGTTTACAGGTTTACAGGTTTAGGGGTTTAGTTGAGGTTCCAGCAGAGGGAGAGGATGTCCTGCCAGGGAAGGTGCAGGGTTTCGGCGGTTTGCTGGTGGCAGAGGGTGCCGGCGTGGCAGAGGATGCCTTGCATCAGCTCGGGGGCGCGTTGCAGCGCGTAGGGAATCGAGGGGGCGTGTACCAGCGTTTCCACGAGCGGGAAGAGGAAGTTGGAGAGCGTGATTTCGAAGCCGGCGTCTGACAACGATTCCTTGCGAAGCTGCTCCATTACCGAACCTCCGTCGTTGTGGAACAGATCCAGACAAAACAGCGTGATTTTTTTCTCATTCAATGCCTGAATGTATTCTTCTGTGATGTTTTCCGGGGATAGCACGGAGAACAGTATCTGGTTTTCTTTGCAAAGGGCGATCTGGTCGAAGGTGAAGGCATCGAACTTCAGAACGACATGGCTGAGCATCGCGAGGTCGGCATATTGGGCGGTGAACTCCGCGCCGGCGTCGGCATAGTCGCTGTCAGCGAAGGGGTTGTGGTTGCCGAATCCGTGTTGGATGAAGACCTGCACCTGCTGGTCGATGAGGTTGCGCACGGCGATGGGGGTGAGGAACCCGCTTTCGGGGTGCGCGGTTTCGGGTTTGGCCAGCGAGAGGGAGAGTTTGCGAACCATGGTGTCGACGGCGGCCTCCCAAGTCTGGGTGTCGGCGTGGGGCATGTCGTGAAGAATGATATACTGGCCCATGATGATGTCGGTTTAGAAGGTGAATTTTCGGGTTTCGTCGTCAACACGCTCGATGTACACGGGGGTGTATTCGCCGTTGAGCAGCGACTCCACCTTTTCGGTCCATTCAATGAAGCAGTAGTTGCCGCTGTAGAGGTAGTCCTGGAAGCCGATGCGGGTGGCGTCGTCGGGCTCGTCGATGCGGTAGAAGTCGAAATGGTAGAGCGGTTCGCCCTCTTCGGTCCAGTATTCGTTGACGATGGCGAAGGTGGGAGAGGTCATATCGCCCACCACGCCGAGGTAGCGGCAAATTTCCTTGATGAGGGTGGTCTTGCCGGTGCCCATTTCGCCGAAAAAGCCGAACACGCGCTCCTGGGGGTGCGCCTTAATAAGAGCCTGCGCCACGGCGGGCAATTCCGATTCTTTTGCTATCAGCTTGTGCTCCATACGGTTATGAATCTTTGGCCTGAAGGTGTTTTTTCAGAGGGCAAAGATACGATTTTTTTGGTTTAAGGTTTATGGTTTAGGGTTTAAGGTTTAGGGTTTACGATAAAACAAAAACACCCTCGGAATGTTCCGGGGGTGTTTTTTGCGGTTTACGATTTGCGGTTTACGATTTACGATTTGCGGTTTACGATTAGCCGACGTCGCCGTCTTCGGGATCGGTGCCGCCGCCACCAGAAGACTTGGTGAACGTCTGGCTGGCCACGGAGCTGGAGGTGCCGTTCTTGATGGCGATGGCCTTCACCGTGGTGGTGTCGCTCAAGGTCAGCGCAGCGCTGTAGAGAGAGCTCGAGGACGTGGGCGTGCTGCCGTCGGTGGTGTAGCGGATTTCCGCACCGCTTTCAGCGCTCATCGTCACCTGGGTGGTCTCCGCAAACGGGGTGGTGCCGCTGATGGTGGGCGCAGCAACGGTCACGGTTTGACCGCCACCGGTCTCTGAGCCAGTCGAAGAGCCGGTCTCTGAGCCGGTCGAAGAGCCGCTGCCACCGGAGGTGGTGCCGTCGCCTTCCACGGCGAGAGCTGCAGAGATGGTGGGCGAAAAGTCGAAGCTGGTGGTGCTCACCTTATTGAGGTCGAGCACGAAGCCTGCCTGGTTGGCGCCCGTTTGGTTGAGGCTGGCGAGGGCGTCGGAGGTTTTGGGTTCGAGCACGATGCCGTAGGCGAACACCTCCAAGGCGTGACCCGCTTCGCTGGCGCTCTTGCCCAGCGAAATGCTGGTGTTGGTGTTCAACGCTGCCGTGTGGCGCCAGAGGCCGGTGGCCAAGTCGTGCACCATGATGCACTTGGCGATAGCTTCGCCCTCGGAAGCCCCGCTGAAGGTGGCCACGTAGGCGTTGGTCTCACTGGTGATGACCATAGAGAGGGCCTCGCGGTAGGTGGGGTTATCCACCAGTTGCAGATCATACTGCAGGGAAGCCTGGCTGCCGTCTTGATTGACGACGACGCTCTTCAGCAGGCGCTTGATGAGCATGCCGCGGTCGGTTTTCTTGTAGCCGTTGGCGATCAAAGCGGTGCGGCCTACTTCGCCGAGCATACCGGCCACCTGGGCGGCGAGCTTCATTTTGGCACGCTGGCTCATCTGAGCGTCGGTGCGGGGGTTGGAAACAGAGGGTTGATACTGGCGAAGGAGCACTTTGCCGCCTTTGCCCTTCGAACCGACGGCGGAGCCGACGCGTCCGGTGAATTGGATGATAGAAACGATTCTTGCCATAGTTGTAAAGGTTTAAGGTTGATGGTTTAGGGTTTAAGGTTTAAGGTTTAGGGTTTAAGGTTTAGGAGCTTAGGAGCTTAGGAGCTTAGAAGCTTACAGGCTTAGGAGCTTAGGGGTTTAGAGGTTTGAAACTTGAAACTTGAAACTTGAAACATGAAACTTGAAACTTGAAACTTACGGTTTAGAGAATTCCCAAGAGGTGGGTGCATCCGGTGGTGGCTACGCCGGCCAGCACAAGGCCGATGATGTAGGACACGATTTTGAGGACGATGATCCACCAAGGATCGTTGGCTTTGATTCCGGCCTCCTGCGCCTTTTGAGGGTCGGCCAGGATGGCTTCGATTTGCTTTTTGCTGAGTTTAACTTTCATACTGATAGGGGTTTACAGGTTTAGGGGTTTACAGGTTTACGGTTTTGGGATTGAGCTCTTTTCCCGTTTGAATTCAGGAGCAAAAATACAACATTTCCGGGGTGGTTCGGTAATAAGTTATTTATATATAAGTAACTTTTGCTTAACTGATTGAGAGCGAGACGTGAAATTTTGGACTTGAGACGTCGGATTGTAGAGACGCGATTAATCGCGTCTCTACGGCCCCGGGTCAAGGGAAAGTAGGACTTAAGTCAGAGTTAGGTTAGAGTTAGAAGTTTCGGTTTACGGTTTACGGATTCGGTTGACGGACTACGGTATCCCGTGTTTGCGCAACTCGCTAATCTTAAACCATTTGTACGCCCAAGACAAAAAGACCGTGAACCGTGAACCGTGAATTTTAAATGTTGGTGATTTTCATATAGGTGCTCCCACATATAAGGTTATAAGGTTTTAAAAAATAATATATATGAATATATAATAAATAATATTATATATATGTAAGGTTCAAACAAAAAGTGATTTCAATTGCAATTCACGGTTCACGGTTCACGGTTGCAAGCGCGAATGAGGACCTCCTGTTTGTTTTAACTATTTGTTTTTCAGGTGTTTTGAGGATTGAAAGGGGAAGTTATTCCCCTTTTCGGATCCATTTGATTCTCTTGCCATGCTTTTCGGAGAGTTGTTTGCGGATTTCTTCTACAGGGAATGTCAACCAAAATCAGGAAAGGACAGTCTAATCTCGTTATACAGTCGCCATTTCTTTTTCGTGTGGCGAAAACCAAGGGGTTGTTGTGCGTATGGATTTGAAACGCGACATGACGGTCTCTTTCGTTTTCGCTGTCTGTAGATTGTAGCGCGCCTGCATGTTCAGCCAATGTTCTGCTGGCGTGCCTAAGGCGGCTTCAATCAGGATTGCGAAATCAGCGGTGATGGATCTCTTTCCGTTCAATATTTCGTTCAGCATGGTGTATGACACTGCGATGGCCTTTGCGAATTCCTTTTGCTTTATCCCTCTCGACTCAAGTTCTTCTTTTAGCATTTCACCCGGATGTATGGCTGTGTATGAAAACCCTAATTTGTTCATAAGTTTCTTATTTATAATGATTTGTTATATCCAAAATGTTACATACGGTTATTACCATTTCCACTTTTTGTTCTACTTTGAACTCTAGCCTGTATTTATGGTCGATCCTGATGGATGATATTCCGGCTTTGTCTCCAGACAGCACTTCGTAGTTCAGTGAATTCAACACAAACAGAGATTCGATATTCGGCGCATCGGCCAAAGTGATAATTCGTTTTACGTAATTCCGCACAACTTTTGGCTGAAACCGATGCTTTTTGTCTGAGCATTTTCCATAGTAATAGAGTTCCGATAGATAATCTTTGTCAAAATGAATTTCCATAATTTTCTTCGCGGCAAAAATACAAAAATAATTTGA
>Ga0265301_10003585_pt1 | contig 16300 bp, 31 predicted proteins | sample AusTroGonzalo_MG_2_FD_193488 | JGI IMG/M metagenome (GOLD analysis project Ga0265301, IMG submission 193488) | Bovine rumen microbial communities from tropical cattle in Woodstock, Queensland, Australia - Gonzalo_04 | ecosystem: Host-associated > Mammals > Digestive system > Stomach > Rumen ...
GAATTCCTCCTCAACCTCGGCTATGGCATCACGCAGCTCGCGGAGTGCGGGAATGGTGTCTATATCTTCTTGGGTAATTCCTTTTTTAGGATCGAGGATAACATTTTTATCTTCGATCATCATGCTGTAGATACCATCTTCACCATTTTCGAGTTTACTAACTAGTCCTTCATAAGAGGTCTCCCGCTTATTTACTGTAACCATTCTGTCTGTTGTTAAAATATAACCTTCTTTACGTTGTTCTTTTTCTATTGGGTAAACTATATAATCGCTTAATTTTTCTAAGTATTTGGGAGTTAACTTCTCTGGAGGAGTGTTTTGGATAATCTCATTTACCTTTGCGACTCTTTCTTCGGAGGTTTCGAGATTCCAGTCCATTTTTATGTAGTCTTCATTCATTGTTTTTCCTCCTGCGGGAAGCGATTTGCTTCCTCATAATTATATTATACTAAAAATTTTTAGATTTGTCAAGGCCAACTTCCCTTCGGGAAGTCGGCAATATTTTTGGTGCGGAAGACGAAAAAATCTTTTGGTGCGGGGAAAGGGGAGGGGAAAGCCAAATTGTCAGAAAATTCTGAAAAATCCCGAAATTGTTTCTAGGAAACTGCGGACCCAAGCCAGCGTTTCCATTTGATACAATCTAATTGCACCCCCTGCATTTTTGCGTTTTTTCTATGCAAAATGAATAAAAACGCTTGTTAAAAAATTAACACAATTTGTTGTTGACAAATAAAAATCTATCGCTTAAAATGGTCTTGTAAGGTTCAAACAAACAATCGTTTGTTTCTTTACTTTCTAGGTTTTCAAGCCGTCAAAAAAAATTCTAAAAAAGTGTTGACGGCTTCAGAAAACTATGATACTATTAAAGAGAAGTAAGAAACGAGCCGAACGGCTCACACAATGAAAGAGAGGTACACACAATGAGAAACATCGAGAGAGAGTACGCAAGACTTCAGAACGGCAACGACATTAGAATCAGGAAGAGCGTTTCCATTAAGGAAAACATTCTTACTTATGAGAGAGTCGCTGGATATCACCTCATCGAGATTCACACTTGCAAGTATGATGAAAGCGGAAACACGAAGCTTTCGCACAGTGTAACCTATAAGAAAAGCCTGTAAAATAAAGCACACCGTGGGGCATAAAGCCCCACGGGCATAAAGAAAGAGAGGTAACAAAAATGAAGGGTTATCCTTCAGGATATGGACGAAAAAGATTTCTATGTTTAGAAGTCAAGGCAAGGGCTGAAAAGCCCTTGCCATTTTTATATCAACCTTGCGAATCGAACAAGTGTTTGATTTGCGCTGGGGCGTGACCGCGCACTCTCACGGAGGAAAATGTCATAATCTTTGCATCTTTTGATTTCGAATCATACAAAAAATACTCTCATATGTTTTTCATTCAATCGCCTATTGTATATCATATTGCGGCGGCTCGGTGGCGCAGGTGGCGAGCCGCATTTTTGAATTGTCAGACTATTCGGCAATTTTTCGCGCAATTCTGACAACACTTTAGCACACTAAAGTTTCCCACAATAGGATCAATTGTCTGACAATTTACTTTAGCACATTAAAGTGATCCAGTGTTGAAGTGTGTTAAATTTTTAACACAAGAAATCGTCGATTTTGCTTGTTAATTTTTTAACAAAAGAAATAGATGATTTTTCTGAAAAGATTGTTAAAAAAATAACAAAAAATTTTTTTGAAAAATTTTCAAAAATCGCTTGACACCTTTATTTTTTTAAAGTATTATTATTACAGAGTTAAGCGAGTGGTAACACTCAAGCACAGAAAGAGAGGTAACAAAATGATGAGCGCAAAACAGTTAATGATTGAAGGTCTTAAGAAGAACGGTTTTGAGGTTTCTGAGGTTGGCAACACAATCCAGTACACCAACAGAGCAGGACGCACGGTCGTGACCTGGTTCGATGAGAACGACAGACCTGTCAAGTGTGAGGAGTGGGGTTGACCCACTTCTCATAAGGAAAGGAGATAAAGCATATGGCTACTAGGACTTACTACTTCGAGAATAACAACAGACTGGAGAGAACCATTAAGAGGATTCAGAAATACTTCCCTTGCACCATCGTTAGAGAGTATATCGAAATGAATTACTCGAAGGTGGTTATCGCAACCCACAAGAACAATTTCGCTGACATTGAGAAGATTCTGGCACCGCTTGTATAAGCGGTGCCTCCAAAAGAAAGAGAGGTAAAGATATGAAGTATATTTGTGATTATGCACTTGCCGCACCTGATATCCTTGTTGACAGAATCAACAACACCGTAGAGTGTGCATGGGCGGTCTGGGATGATGTAGATGATGACACCTTTGTCATCACTGTATATGCGGTCTTTGATGATGAAGATATGCAGGATGAGGTGGCGGAAATGCTTGAGCCCTATTTGTGGGTAGCATAAGCCCCAAAATCTGCGCCGCTCATTGATTGGGCGGCGCGCTTGCATTTGAAGCGCGCCGAGATTCCATTATACCCCAATGTTGCAGGTTTTGTCAAGCGAAAAAATGCACAAAGATCCAGCCCTAATTTTCCCGGATCTTGTGCAACATTTTAGTTGACACTCACAAGAGAAAGTGATAGTATGGTATCAGAAAGAGAGGTAACCGCTATGTTTTATGTAATGAATAAGTATGGTGAGATTGACAAGGCTTTTGAGAGCTGGATGGATGCCGCTGAGTATGCGGACACCCGTGAGGATGCCTGGATTTCGGCTGAGGAAGATGATGAGGAAGAGGAATTCCTCAGCAGAGACATTTCCGAACTTTGTGACCTGATGATGTTCGATGAAGTCTTGTACGACTTGCCCTATTAAGGGCAAATCACCACTTGACAGATTAAGAAATTTTTGATACACTATAATTGTAAGAGGAAATGCGGGAACCGCCTTGAGCGCACAAACCGACGCCCGCAAGAAAGAGAGGATACCCTATGAGAAAACTTTACTACACCTACGAGACCCCCACTGGATTCAAGACCGTTGAGACCCGCACCGAAGCAGTAGCCTCTGGTCGCCCCTTTAAGGCAGTCCTGGTCGAGATTCCGACCCCGCCCTCGAAAATGAGCGGCCCCAAGAAAGTAGCCGCCCGCAAGGCTTGCTACCCCAGCCCCTATGCAGAGTAAGACAAAGACCCCCGAAATGGGGGTCTTTTCATTTGGCGGCGCGCGCACTGCCCTTGCGCGCCGCATTTTTTGTCAAGTGGTAATTTGCATAAATTTTTCATCTACATTTTGTGCATTTTGCCTATTGTTCCCGTCCCGCTATTGTGGTATTCTATACTTGTCCAAGGGGAAAGGACAGAACCCCTTTGAGGGAGCGAGATATCTCCCATCGGGAATAGGCGAAGCCCACTGGGCGAGCGCAGACGAGCAGACGCATACGCACACGCGCGTATAGGCAGTCCGTGCGCAAAATAGCAAGCCCTAGAAGTCCGCAGACCCGTCCGCGAGGGTACCACTTAAAAGATATCGCGGGGTCAGTCATCAGCTCACCAAACGAGCCATATTTTTCCGAACGTGGGGCGGCGAGCACGGTCGCGCGGGTTAGACTTGTCCCGAACAAGTCCAATTAAATAAAAACTGCTAGCCGCGCCTAAGGTTTGGCGCGGCGTTGGCAGTTGCAACGCCGCGTGTTTTCTGTCTATTGACAATTTGCACAATTTTTACCCGGCATTTTTTGTGCAAAATGCTACTTGCATTATCCCGTGGGTGTGCTATACTATAATTGTTCCGAGGGGAACGCACAAACAAGAGAAAAGAGGTACACACAATGGTAAACATCAGAACACTTCGCAAGATTGAGAACAACGGCGGACTTACTCTTAAGGATGGCAAGCCCATCAATTATAAGAGCGGATGGCAGGTAGCCACTGAGGGCGTACAGACCACCGATATTAACGAGGTTCGCTCCTATATCAAGGCATACGGCGGAAACTGCGGACTGTGGCTTGAAAATGGGATCTGGTACATTGACAAAAGCAAGCGAGTAACAACAAAGCGTGAAGCCCTTGAAATCGGTAGGGCTTGCAATCAGATTTCGATTCTCAAGTGGTCCGATATGAGCCTGGCTTACTGCTAGGCTCCATATATGAAAGCGAGGTAATCAATTATGAAGATGGTATTTACTCCCGATGTAGTAAAGATTGTTAAGGATATGATGGACTTTTGGTATGATGAGGTCGCCGATTGGGACGAGGAAGATCTTATTATGTTTCTGCTTGATGTAGCAAACGAGCGGCCAAAGTCCAACGGCATTGAAATTGAATATCGCAAGTAATGTGGCGGGGTGGTAAATCCACCCCGCTTCTTTTTGGCGACGCGCTATGGGCCACAGCGCGTCGCATTTTTGCTGTCTATGGTAATTTGCACATTTTTTTTGTCGATATTTTGTGCATCTTGTACTTGACTCTATCCCAAATTTTTGATACTATAGACTTACAAAGAGGTGAGGCGAAGCGGTGGATACCTCTTAACGAGATAGCAGGCTCTACTAACTCAATAGGGTGTAGCAAGTGACTTGACAAAGACGCTTACCATATCTGAACCGTTAGATACCTTGCGGAAACCGCTTAACACGCACATAGAGAGGTGAATATATGAAACTGGTGACTAATGAGATTTATCTGAAAGAGGCAACCAAACTGGCAGAAGGTCTGATGAAACTTCAGGTTCCTTTTGAGTTTCGGTATCATATGAACGGTGTCCAGATTTGCGTACCGAACCACAAGGATTGCCGATGGGATGTTATCTGTCACGATGATTCTATCGGCAGATATGATGGGCTTCTTGAGGCGGCGGGTGATATCGTAGATATCCGAAGTAAAAAATATGCTGATGGTGTCGAAGGGTATCTCACCGCAGATGAAGTTTTGGCAAGGCTTAAATAAGAAAGAGAGGTAAATAAAATGGAAGTTACTATTATCGGAGATGTCGCAGTTATTAAGAGAGTGTGTCCTTTTTGCGGGGTCATTTCTGAAATTCATGTCCCCCGCAAGGGGTATGAGGCTTGGCGGGATGGCGAACTTGTTCAGAAGGCTTTCCCCGAATTGACCGCAGAAAACAGGGAGTTTTTAATCACTGGAATGTGTCGTGACTGTCAGGCTGGCATTTTTGGAGAGGAGGAATAAAATGATGGAAAGAATTATAAAAAACATAAAAGGGGATTTTGCTTGGTGGGCTTTTTGCCTTCCTGGTCGTTTGGAAGATTTTTGGAACGATTGGCTTAAACCCGCACTGTGTGCCCTTGTTATGTTCGCCGCTTTGTGTTTAATTGTAATTCTTTGTATGATGCCCTCATACAAGAGAGAAATTGAGAAGTACAATGAAGGAGTGTGCGCAGAGTGCGGACAGCAGTTTGTCCTCAAAGAAGCAGTAGGTCACCGCAATTCAACTACCCATATCTTTCAATGTGAAAATTGCGGGAAACTGATTGAACTTGAATATTATAATCCGCTGAATGATTGAAAACACCCTTCGGGGTGTTTTTTTTGGCGGTTCGTGCGCAGTTGGCACGAACCGCATTTTTCATCAATAGTAAAGTTGCACAATTTTTACCTTGATCTTTTGTGTAATATTACTAGTTGCATTTTCCCGTATTTTAGTATATACTAATAATTGTCAAGGGGAGATAACCCCACAACAGAAAAGAAAGAGAGGAAATAAAATGGAAGATAAGAAGGTCACTATTAAGAGAGGCGGTGTTGGTTTTGGCGGTCTTTTGACTATCGCCTTTATCGTACTCAAATTGACTGGTCAGATTGCTTGGCCGTGGGTATGGGTGCTTTGCCCCTTGTGGATTTCGTGGGGACTTATCCTTGTAGCAATTCTTTTTGCAGTGATTGCAACGGGCATTGGCGCTCTTGCAGAATGGTTGAGGTGGAGATAAAATGTTTGAAGTAGAAAAAGTAGATATCAATCTGACTATTTCCGCAGGTGTGGCTATGGCAATCACTGAAATGATGGATTGCTTTGAGAATGAAATTTTTGATTGTTGTTCTAGCAGCGACCGCTGGAACTTGCTGGAGCGTATTCAGGGTATGGTCAAAGCTAATTCCACCTATACGGTCTGGAATAACGGAGATGTGTTTGATATCCACATTGTTGATTAAGAAAAGGAGATAAAAATGGAAAAACCTATTATTGATATCGAGCAGACTTTCACTGTAGAGATTAAAGTCACTAATGAATTTGCAAGGGCTTGTAAGATTGTAAGAGATTTTCTTTTTAGTGATGAATTAGAGGAAGCCGATTTTGAGATTAACGATGCGGCTTATCTGATTGAAGATATTGGTTTTCTTGCCGATAATGCAGAAACTCGAGTAACTGAAACGAGTGATGGTTTTACTATCCGAATTGTTGATTAAGAGGTAGGGCGAAAGCCCTACCTCTCTTTATTTGGCGCGGCGTGTACAAGCCACACGCCGCGTTTTTTCTGTCAATAGGTAATTTCAACAATTTTTTAGCCTACATTTTGTGCAACCTGCTACTTGCATTTATCCTGCTATTGTAGTAATATAATAATTGTCAAGGGGGTAACCCCTAAACCACAAAAGAGAGGTAAACAAAATGGCACTTACACACGAACAGAAAAGAACGCTTTTTAAGGTAGTCGGAGAGATTTTTTCGGGGCAGACTAAAGTTTTTACTTCAAAAGAGATGGTCGCTCTTGTAGAGGAAAAGATGGGATATAAGATTCCTAATGTATCCATTGTAGCCTCACTTCGTAATCATTATTCTGAAGATATTAAATATGAGTATCGGAGTGATATTCAGAGATATGTTCCTCTCCGCCCGACACTTAAGTTTAATGAAGTAAGAAAAGAAAAGAATCTTCTCTTTTTTGATGAAGAAGGTAAAATTTATTATGATTTCATAACAAAGAAATTTAATATCCCCAACATTGAGGAAGAATATCGTTTAGAGTCTCCACTTAATGATTGGAAAGAACTGTATAAAGTATTACAGTATGAATGGTTTTACAACTACACTAATGACCTTTGGTGTATCACACATATTATACATAACTTCTCAAAAGAAGACTATGAGAAGATGCCTAGCGGATTGTATCAGGCTCTTCAAGAAAATGAAAATGAATTTGAGTATAAGGTCTTTGAGAAATGTATTCTTAAAGCAAAATACGGAAAATATGGGGCTTTTATTCAGTATGCTCGTTTTGGAAAGGAAGTAGATATTCCATTCATTCAAAAAATGATAAAAACGGCTCAACTTTCTATCTTTGTTAGAGGTCGCTTCCCCTATACTAATGATTTTAACTGTTTTATTAATCTGTATAATAAGATTAATAAACAGTATGAAATTGATACTAACAGAGATTTCTTCTACAATCTTGAGCAGATGGAAGAAATTTCCAATAGAGAGCGGAATGAGCGGTTAGCAAAAAAACTTCAAAGATTGAATTTTATCAATGGTTTTGAGATTGATGATTATGTTGTCGTTGTTCCACAGTCACAGGCAGACAAACAGGCGGAAGGTCGTATGCAACATAACTGTGTTGGATATCACTATGATGAATCAATCTTGAGAGGAGAAAATCTGATTTTCTTTCTTCGGAAAAAAGAAGATAAAGACCATTCTTATATCACTTGCCGTTATTATGTGAAGTCAAAGAATGTAGCAGAGTATAGAAAAGTTAATAATATCTCTGTCAAGAATGACAGAGAAAAACAAATCATTGAAATCATTGGGAAACTTATCACTGAAGGTTTAGCAAAAGAAAAGGAGAATAACTAAAATGGAAAGAGTAAATGACAGAATCTATATTGACCTTGTAAATGGGGTGGTTGCGGTAGACGCAACCACCAGAGAAGAGGCAAAGCAGATTGCTCTTGCTTATCTTCGGGAGAATGATATCCCGAACCTCTATGGTATGTCTATTGATGATGACAACGAGATTCTTCCTCTTGACTTCGATGAAGATGAAGCAGACCTGCTTCTTCATCACGATGAAGATGGTAGTTTGATGGCGAACGCCACCGAGGATTTGAGAGCGGAAACCGCTTACCGCCTTATTAGTAGATGGGCTTCTCTTCTTGATGGGCTCGGTGTGTAATAACAAGAATGGCACGCTAAACCTTTTGGCGTGCCATTTGCGCTACAAATGGCACGAATTTTCCATTATAACATACCCCCAACAAATTTGTCAAGCAATTTTTTCAAAAAATTCTTCAATATTTTTTTCCTAAAATGCTTGCGTTATTTTAAATAATGTGATATTATTAGTACATGAAAGAGAGGTAATGACAATGAACACTTTAGTTTTTGACATGGATGGAACAATCGCAGACCTGTATGGTGTAGATGGTTGGCTTGACTATTTGAGAACCTACAATCCTCGCCCCTATGAAGTAGCCGAGCCCCTTTATGATATGGTTGCGCTCAATGCGATTGTAGATACTTTCCGCACGATCGGATGGCGGATTGTGGTAACCACCTGGCTTTCTAAAGAATCCACTGCAGAATATGATGATAAGGTGAAGAAAGCAAAGATTGAATGGCTGAAGAAGTACCGCTTTCCCTATGATGAAATCAACCTTGTTGATTATGGTACTTCCAAAACTGATTGCACGAAGAAATATGGTGGCTTTCAGGTTTTGGTAGATGATAACAAGGAAGTGCGTGATGAGTGGAAGTTAGGTGACACTATTGACGCAAACAAGAATATAATTGAAGAACTGTTGAAACTGTTATGTGATGTTAATTGAAAGAGAGGTATAAAAATGAAAGTAACTAGCAATAGTAAAAAATTAACACTCACTTCTGACGAAGCAAGTCAGATTGCAAAAATTGTAAATTTCTTTAATTTTGATAAAGAATTTAATGAATACAATGATTCTGATGTTTTAGAGATTATAAACACTATTGCAAGAATGGATAACGATATAGAATCTTATTCTTATCTTGACAACCTTGATGGTCCACTGCTTGAAATTCAAATCACTGATGAAGAAGATTATTAATTTCAGACCCGCCCTTGTCTTGGGCGGGTCTTTTGCGCGCGCAAAAGACCCGAATTCTCCATTATAACACATCGCCGCACATTTTGTCAAGAGAAAAATTCCACAAAAGATCAAGGTCAAAGATCCCGAATTTAGTGCAGTATGCCTACTTGTAAAATTCAAAAATTTTTGCTATAATTACTTATGTAAGATAAAGGAAACGAAATAATGGCTTGTCGGGTGTACCTTGCAAGGGAATGGGTTTCCATTATAATTCTAGACTAATCGCACCACAAGTTAAAATAAAAAATACAAAAATAGTTATTGACTTTCCTTTTATCTTATGATATAATGTTCTTGTAGCAAGGGGAAAGAACCCCAAAACAATCAAACAAAAGAAAGAGGTGTTTATTTATGGAGAAGCAGAGAACCCAGAGAGAGTGGTACAACGATGTTATCAGACTGGCTAGAGGCGAGGAGATTGCAGACCCCGCAGGTCTGATTGCCTTTGCGGAAGGTCGCATTGAGGCACTGGACAAGAAGGTTGCTAACCGCAAGCCGTCTAAGGCTCAGGTTGAGGCTGACGAGGCACTGAAGGTCAAGATTTCCGAGGCACTGTCCGCAGAAGGTCAGACCGTAACCGAGATTGTCAATGCCGTAGGTGAGGCAGGTCTGTCCACTTCTAAGGCAACCGCTATTCTGAAGAAGATGGTGGTCGATGGTACTGTCGAGAATGTGAAGGACAAGAAGAAGTCCCTGTATCGTCTTGTCTAATCCCTAACCGCCGTGGGGGTAGTCAATCGGCTACCCCCTAGCCACAAGAGGTGACTATGAACAAAGAAAAACTGATTGCCGATATTATGAAGGATTGCCCCGAAGTCACAAGAGAAGAAGCAGAAGAAATGGCAGAAATGGAGATTCGGGACAAGGAAAACCGCAGATATGAGCAGGCGGAAAAGCCTAGAAAGAAAGCGGACAAGATGCGGAAGGTGGATGAGGAAAAGAAGAAAATCCTTTCCGCAGTGAAGGTGCTAATTGAAGGTATGCAGTTGAATAATGGGCAGAATGCGGAAACCGCTTTGAGAAACGAAACCGAGCTTTCGTTTTCACTGAACGGCAATGCCTACACCATTAAGTTAGTCAAGCACCGCCCCGAAAAGTAGGGCGGTGTATCTTGCGCCCTTCGCCTAAAGGTATGGCACACGACTTTTAATCGTGAAAATGCGGGTTCAAGTCCCGCAGGGCGCACTTGTTTGTCAAATGTTCGTACCTCTCTTTGGGGCGTGGAGAAATCCACGCCCTTTGTGCGTTGGGCGGCTCGCATACAAACCATGCGAGCCGCATTTTCTGTCAATACTAAATCTCAACAATTTTTGCTCTGAATTTTGTGCAATTTGCTCTATTGCAATTTTCCTTTAATTGTAGTATTATTAATAATGTGAGGTGAACAAAATGGAAAAATTCATTGAAATTGAAAAGCGGTCAAAGAAAGAGCGGAAGGCGTTCTACGCAAAACAGAGGGGGGTTAATGGTTTCAACACCGGCACCCGCACTATGCAGACCGAAAAGAATCCTAGTCGTGCAAAAAGAAAAGCAAAAATGAAAAAAATGCTTGACACGATAGAAGATGTATGATATACTGTTTTCAGAAAGAGAGGTAAAGGAAATGCTTAATAAGTATCAGTTTGAATGGAATGATTTGAGAGCGGTGACCACTGTTGTCAATGTAATTCTGATTATGAAGTTTGGTCTGTCTATCTCGTGGTTCGGACTTGCACTCGCAGTGCTCGGTCTGATTAAAGATGTTAGCGATAAAGAGTTTAGATGGAACGGCTTCATTATGCACCTTGCAAATGCAATCTTGAATGTGTTTTTCTTGACTAAGGTTTTGTAAGAAAGAGAGGTAATTAAAATGACTATTGCTGGATTATATGCTTTTGCGGTGGCTCATGGAATCGAGCATTTACCTATTATGATTAATTATGACTGTTCTGATGACTATTATGGTCTTCACGAACCACTTGAAAAAGACAATATTGACGCTGATAATGAAGCCGTATATTTTAAATTTTGCTAAGTAGGTGGCGGGAAACCGCCACCTCTCTTTGTGTTTGGCGAGCCGTGCACAAATGGCACGGCTCGAGTTTCCTGTCAATAGATAAATTCAACAAATTTTCTACTCACATTTTGTGCAATATTCCAAATTGATTTTTTCCTAAAATTTTGTTATTATTAATACATGAAAGAGAGGTAATGACAATGAGAGTTAAAGGTATTAGAAAACTGAACAAAGCCATTTCCGCAACGCTTGAACCCTTTGAGATTGAGGGCGCAACCTTGTCTGACGAGTACAGTTATGATTATGAATCCGCAAGCGTAACCTATAAAATCACCGAGAACACGCTTGAAGATATTTGGTTCGCCGAATTTATCAAAGAGCGGTTTGACTATGATGTGCGACTTCCTTTTGTGATTAGTATGTTGCACGAAGTAGGACACCATAAGGCAAATGATGAGATTGAAGGTGCTATCCTTGACTTCTGTCTGACCGAGAAAAAGCGGATTGAGGAAGAAATGGAAACCGCAGACACCGAGCGGTCAAAGGTTCTTGAATGGCAGTATTTCAATCTTCCAGATGAGATTATGGCTACTCAATGGGCGGTAAATTTCGCAAAGCAACACCCTGCAACGATTGAAAAAATGTGGCTGGCTATGCGGAAAGCCTTTTATCAGTTTTATAGAGAAAACGGTTTGGAAATTAATATTGAAGGAGAGGTATAAAAATGAAAGCGGTAAAAATTACTTATACTTTAAAGGAAGATTTTCTTAGACGGTACTATGAAGATTATATCAATGAATATAAAGATGAACCCGACTTTGAAGAAGAATATTATATCCCTTTTGAGAAATTTATCGACGAACAATGGGTTTATGATCATTTAGATGACCTTCCTTTCAACCCCGAAATTGAATTCATTGACTAATAAACTGCGCCCTTAATTGGGCGCAGCGTTTTGGCACAAAACGCTGCGAGTTTTCCATTATACCACACCCCGCACATTTTTGTCAAGCATTTTTTTCTATACAACTTGCACAAAAAATTCCCAAAATTTTGTGCAACTTATATATTGTAAATATCCTATAAAAAGAGTAAGATATAATTACAGAAAAGGAAGGCTAGTAAATCTCGCAACAAAACCCTGTCGAGTGTGTAAGGGAGTCAAGGTGCGCACAAGGTTGAAATAATTTTTTGAAAAAAATTTTCAAAGAGGTCTTGACAATCCTTCTTTCTGTGTTATAATAGACTTATCAAATGAAAGAGAGGTAAAACCTTTGATTGACAAAAGAATTAACTACAAAATTGTTTTGGATTGCGAAACCGCACCACTTGACCGCAGTATTCTTGAGGTCACACCGCAGAATATGTTTGTCTACGATTTAGGTTGGGTTATCACCGACAAGCGTGGAAATGTATATGCGGAAAGGTCTTTCGTTATCGCAGATATTTTTCTTGACGAAAAGACTTGTATGGAAAGTGCATATTATGCAAACAAGATTCCGCAGTATTGGAAAGATATTAAGTCGGGCAAGCGTGTCTTGACTAGTTTCTACAAGGTCAAGCAGGCACTTCTCAAAGATATTGAGGACTATGGTATCAAAGAGGTATATGCGCACAATATGCGGTTTGACTATGGTAGTCTTACTAATACGCAAAGATGGCTCACAAAGTCCGCATACCGCTACTTCTTCCCCAAAGATGTGACTATTTGTGACACCTTGAAGATGGCTCGACAGGTGATTGCCAAAACTCCCACTTATAAGCGGTTTTGTGAGGAAAATGGCTATATGACGAAAAATCATCAGGTCAGGCTCACCGCAGAGGTTCTTTACAGATATATCAGTGGAAACAATGAATTTGAGGAAGAGCATAAAGGGCTGGATGATTGCTTGATTGAGAAAGAGATTCTCGCCTATTGTTATCGCAAACATAAGAAAATGGACGCAAGGTTGTGGGCGGATTAACCGCCCACAAGAAAGAGGTAAAAATGCTGTCTTACGATGATTGCTATAATTCTATTGCTAATTGGAACCGAAAGAAAAATTTTAAAAATTTTTGTATGGTTTATAAATATGGTTTCTATCTTGAACACTTGTGGCAAAGACCTCTTTGGAGAGTATGGCGGATTGTCCGCAACACTTGGGTATCAAAAAAATATCAAGAATTTACTTCGGTTAAAGGTGCGGAGTGATCCGCATCTCTCTTTTTTGGGCGGCGCATTTGCGTGCCAAATGCGCCGCATTTTCCATTATGCCACCTCCCGCAGATTTTGTCAATAGACAATTTGCACAAATTTTCACCAGGATTTTTCCCAAATTTCGTCATTTTGCCTATTGACAAGAAAAGTCAATAGGCAATCCGCACAAAAAATTCACTTATCTAGGCTGATTCTTATACTTGCTTTTTCAAAAATTTTTTGTTATAATTTATTTGTAAGTTAAAGGAAAGCGACTTAAAAGAACAAGGACAACCGATACGGCTAGTAAACTAGTCGAGTGCGCACACGGCAAACCTTGACAGTCAATTTCAGAGTTTCAAATCTCACAAAAAAAATTGAAAAAAGTCCTTGACATTCACAATTAAATAATGTATAATGTACTTGTAACAAACAAACAAAACAAATTTTTTAAGAAAGAGGTGCTTGATTATGGCAAACGAGAAGATGACGCAGAGAGATTGGTTCAACAAGGTTATCGCTATGGCAAAGGGTGAGCCTGTTTCCGACGAGGACAAGGCTGGTCTGGTGGCTTTCGCAGAGGGCAGAATCACTGTCCTTGACAACAAGACCGCAAACCGCAAGTCCGCAAAGGACAAGGACGAGAATGTGGCTCTGATGGCTAGAATCCGTGAGGTTCTGACCGCAGAGGGCAAGACCGTTACCGAGATTGTTGGTCTGATGAACGAGCCTGGTCTGTCCACCGCAAAGGTGACCGCTATGCTCAAGGTTATGAAGGCAGAGGGTACGGTTGTCAACACCGCAGACAAGAAGAAGAGCCTTTACGCTCTTGCGTAACTCGATTTTGGTAGTCGGGGCGGACGGCGGTAAGTCCGCCCCTAATGAAAAGGGGGATAGCGTATGCAGACTATGACAAGCAAGGGGAAGATGGTAAATATCCCCGACAAGGATATCGAAAAGAATATGCGGTTGTTGGATATCTCTGAGGCAGAGGCTATCCATGTGTGGCTTGTAGACCACGACCTTGAAGAGGACGAAGAACTCGAAGAGTTTGACGCAAGGGCTAGCAAAGTCAAGATTGACCACGGCGCAGAGAGCGGAAAAACTCGCAAAAAGTCTGATACTCCTAGAGTAAAGAAGATTTCTGATGAAAAACAGATGCTTTTTAGTCAGATTTTAGCAAATTTGCAGAGTTTTTACGCAAATAATGTGACAATTCTGAACGAAAACAAGTTAATTTCTGTCAAAGTGGGTGACAAGGTGTTCAAAGTCGATCTTATTGAGACTAGAACCCCCAAAAATAAGTAAATTTCACAGATTTTCAGCGATTTTCACAAAAAATCGCTGATTTTTTGTGCAAAAATACCCTTGACAAAGTGACCGGCGCGTGGTATAATGGGCGCGTCGTGCACAACCCGCACGACGCGAATTTCCTGTCAATAGTAATTTTCAACAATTTTCAATTCTAATTTTGTGCATTATTACCTCTTGTATTTATCCTAAAATTGTAGTATTATTAATACATGAAAGCGAGGTAAACAAAATGAGTGATATTTTGATTTTGAGAGCCAACATTCTCGGCGGTATGAATGAATATGTCAAAGAACTCGGTGATGAGGACTTGCTCGACTATTGGTATAGCGAAGGTATCCCCGATGAATGTGATGAAGATACTTTAATGGAGATTGCGGAAGATGATAATCTCTTTAAAGATATTTCCCATGTATTTGCGGCTATTATTAAGAGAGGTGTATAACACCTCTCTTTTTTTGGCGGCACGCTTTTAGGCGCAGCCTGCCGCAATTTTTCTACTTTGTCAACTGTGCAATTTTCACAAATCAAAATCTCAATCCTTGTGCAATCTGCCAGATCCCTAAATCTGTTCCTCCCCAATCTACACCTACACCCCATATGCCACATCGGCGCGCAATCTAGCGGGCGCGTCCGAATTCTCGATCTGCACCCACATATGCAAATTTTCGCTTCGATATAGGGGCCTGTTTTCAACAGGCCCCGTTCCTGGAATTATACTCTAGAACAAGAGGCGGGCAGCAGGCCTGCTGCCACGCTCACAAGAGAAGAAGAAAGCGGCCAGCTTGACTTTTTAAAAAATTTATGTTATAATATTAAAAAAAGGCTTTTTTGGTCCCGCTTCTTTAATCAGCCTACGCGATTTTTTATTTAAGAAAAAAACATGCGGCGAGGCTAGGTACTCTGCATCATCATACCTCGGTTTCCGCAATTAAATAACACCTGTGTGGGAATCCCCAACCGAAGCCCGCGCATTAAATAACACCCGTTATGTAGAAAACTCTGTTGAGTTTTCTACCGATTAAATAACACCCGTTATTTGCGCTCTCCTCTAGATCTGCCTCTTGTGATCCTCCAGCAATTGTTTTTATCCACGAAAAATCTAATTATTTTATACCTCACGGACAAACACTCGTTTCTCTACTCTTGATTGAGCTACAGCTAACAAGAGCATAGCTATTCATATACGTTTCAGAATTCTCCCCTCTTCCCATTCCCGCACTTGCAAAAATTAAAAATTTTTGATATAATATATATAGAATAAAGAATATAAAAAATATATATTCACAAGAGAAAGAAGGTTAGAGTATGGATATTGATGTAATGAAGTTCATTAATGCGGGAGCCACCCCTGAAGAGATTTATGCGGCAGCTAAGAAGGCGGCACAAGAGAAGAAAGAAGCGGAAGCGGCAGACCTTAAGATTAAGGCACTGCGGGAGCGCGCTCTTGATGCAGTAATCAAGTATGCGGAGGCTGTGGTTGGTGAGACACTTAGTAAGGAAACTGTTGATGAAGTAGAGCAGGATCTCATTGATCTGGAGAAGGTTTTGAAGAAAATGCGGAAGTCGGCTAGTGCTCCTAAGGTCGAGAAGCGGGAAGCAAAGAGCGATAGTGATGTACTCTTTAAGTTCCTCGGTGAGCTGGGACTCCTGGATTAAAATCCAGGAGTTCTTTTTTTAATAACTGAATGAGGGTGACGATCGCGGGAGGCGGTTAGGGTAGAGTAGATGGAGGTCGGGGCACGTCACCTCCGCTATTTTCCGTTATTTAAGAGATTTAAGACG
>Ga0265301_10003586_pt1 | contig 16292 bp, 11 predicted proteins | sample AusTroGonzalo_MG_2_FD_193488 | JGI IMG/M metagenome (GOLD analysis project Ga0265301, IMG submission 193488) | Bovine rumen microbial communities from tropical cattle in Woodstock, Queensland, Australia - Gonzalo_04 | ecosystem: Host-associated > Mammals > Digestive system > Stomach > Rumen ...
TATCACGACGCCGACCTGGAGGGTATCACCATGGACCCCGCCACCGGCATCCTGTACCTGGACGTAGAACCTTCCCGGGTGTATAAGATGACGCCTCCGGACTATAATGAGAAAGAGACCGTCATCCAGGTGGAAGAGGCCGCCCGTTTAAGGAACGACGGCATAGAAGGTATCACCTGGTACAAGGGAGACCTGTATCTGGGCGCCCAGACCAAGGCTACGCTGTGGAAATATTCGCCGGACGGCCGCAAGCTGGAAGACGCGCGGAGCCTCCGGGACATCGCCCCCACCCTCTCGGAGATTGCCGATCTGTGCTACGATCCGGAAGGAGACTTCCTGTGGGTAATGGATTCTAACAAGCGATCCCGGGAAGTGCCTGACATGAAGCCCTTTACGCTGTATCTCTTTGACGGTGCCGCCACCAGGCTCCTGGCCACTTACGACCTTAGCGCCTTTGCCAACTGGAACCCCGAATCGGTTTGCGTAGACCGCGCCCACGGCTGCATCTGGATAGCCGACGACTGCGGTGACGACAACCCCTCCATCCTTCACAAGGTTAAATTCACCTTCTAAACTGATAATCAGCGTATTAAAAGATTCTCCCTGTGATTCCAGTCACAGGGAGAATCTTTTAATGTATTGAAAATCAACAGATTTATACTTCCGTAGCGGTGGCGAATTCCTGCAGGAAGCGCATGTCGTTCTCGAAGTAGTGGCGCAGGTCGTTTACCTGCCACTTGAGCATGGCGATGCGTTCTACGCCCATGCCAAAAGCGAAGCCGGTGTACTGCTCCGGATCTATGCCGCTGGCCTTGAGGACGTTGGGATCTACCATGCCGCAGCCCATAATCTCCAGCCAGCCGGTTCCCTTGCAGATGTTGCAGCCCTTGCCGTGGCAGATGTTGCAGCTAACGTCCACCTCGGCCGAAGGTTCGGTGAAGGGGAAGTAGCTGGGGCGCATGCGGATTTCCGTCTCCGGGCCGAACATCTCCCGCGCAAACAGCAGGATAGCCTGCTTGAGGTCGGCGAAGGTAACGTCCTTATCGATATAAAGGCCTTCCACCTGGTGGAAGATGCAGTGGGCGCGGGCCGATATGGCCTCGTTGCGGAAAACGCGGCCGGGGCACACCACGCGGATGGGCAGCGGCTGTTTTTCCATGGTGCGCACCTGCACGGAAGAGGTGTGGGTGCGGAGCAGCAGCGGATTCAGGTGACCGGTGCTCACAAAGAAGGTATCCTGCATTTCCCGGGCCGGGTGATTGGGCGGGAAGTTGAGGGCCTCGAACACATGGTAATCGTCTTCAATCTCCGGACCTTCCGCCACGTCGTAGCCGAATTTGCGGAAAATGTCCACAATCTCCTGCCTTACGATGGATACCGGATGGCGGCTTCCCAGCGGCATGGCGTCGCCGGGCATGGTGAGGTCTTCCTTGGGTGCCAGGGATACGGCAGCTTCCTCCACGGAGGCCTTCAGTTCCTCGATGCGGGCGGCGGCGGCTTTCTTGAGCTCGTTCAGCTTCTGGCCGTATTCCCGCTTGAGTTCCGGCGCCACGGAGCGGAATTCCTCCATCAGGGCCGTTATTTCACCTTTTTTCCCCAGGAAACGCACGCGGGCCTCTTCGGCCTCTTTGGCCGATGAAGCCTTCAGTTCCTGAAGTTCCTTGAATATTTTGTCGATTGCTTCTTTCATAGTGGCTGCAAAGATAACTATTTTTTCTTTTCCGAGGCTTTGGCCGCCTTTTCTTTGCGTTTGTCCCTTTCTTTCTGGGCCCGCTGGCCTCCGGCCTTCCAATACTTGTTCCACTGCTCTTCCGTAAAGAAAGATTTATAGGAACGGTCTATCTGCTCCATCCATTTGTCGGAAATGGCCTGGTAAAGGTCTGTATTCTCCACCTTGGCCTGCTGCATCTGAAGAAGCTCGTCCATACGGGCGTGCAAATCGTGGGTGAGCGTGGAATCTACGTAAAACTCCTGCCAGTATTCCAGGTCCAGGAGGTTCCGGAGCCGCGCGGTTTCCTTGTCGATGGATTCCAGCAACTGCTTTTCCCGCTGCTCGGCTGTGTCCTGCTGGTTATTTTGCGACCACCCGGCAAAAATTGACAGGAATAGGGCCAGTGCAAGATGTATTAAACGATAAAAATTCATAAATTTGCAAACTGATGTCGAAGGACAAAATTACGCAATAAATCGAAAAACCACAAAAATGATGAGGAATATCCTTCTCAAAACCTTTGTGGCCGCCACTTTTGCACTGTTGGCGGCTGCCAAAGGCAATACCTGCACCAATGTAATTATTTCCCGCGGAGCCAGCATGGATGGTTCGGTAATGGTTTCCTATGCCGCCGATTCGCATTACCTGTTCGGCGAGCTGTATTACCATCCGGCCCGGGACTGGAAAGCGGGCGAGGTATTACGGGTTTACGAATGGGATACCAACCGCTATCTGGGAGAGATAGACCAGGTGGAACACACCTTCCAGACAGTGGGCAACATGAACGAATACCAGCTCATCATTACGGAAACCACCTGGGGCGGCCGTCCGGAACTGGAAGACAAGAAAGGGGGCATCGACTATGGTTCCCTCATCTATATCACCCTTCAGCGCGCCAAAACCGCCCGTGAGGCCATCGACATTATCGTAGAGCTGGCCAACAAGTACGGCTATGCCTCGGAGGGTGAAACCTTTTCCATTGCCGACAAGAACGAAGCCTGGATCATGGAGCTCATCGGCAAGGGCATGAATGTGCGCAACGGCGTCAACATGAACAAGGGCATCGTGTGGGTGGCCCGCCGCGTGCCGGACGGAGCCATTTGCGCCCACGCCAACCAGGCCCGCATCGGCAAGTTCCCCCTGAACGACCCGGACAACTGCCTGTATGCGCCCGACGTTATTACTTTCGCCCGCCGCAAGGGGTATTTCGAAGGCGCCGACAGCGAATTCAGCTTCAAGGCCGCCTATGGCCCGGCCGATTTCGGGACGGTGCGCGGCTGTGACGCCCGTGCCTGGAGCGCCTTCAACATCCTCACCAACGGCTGGTTCTCCTACTACGACGAGGAGGGCAACACCGTCACCCGCGACGCCTTCTCCTTCCTGGACTATGTAATGGGCGAGAATTTGGAGAACGACTTCCCCCTGTTTGTATATCCGCGTAAGAAAATCAGCGTAAAAGACGTGGCCGACGTTATGCGTGACCACTTTGAGGGTACCCCCATGGACATGACCCAGGATATCGGCGCCGGCGGAAACGCCCTGCCGTACCGCTGGCGGCCCATGGAGTTCCAGGTAGAGGACCAGACTTATCTGAATGAACGTGCCATCGCTACCCAGCAGACGGGTTTCTGGATGGTGGGTCAGGCCCGCAATTACGTTCCGGACGTGGTGGGCGGCATCCTCTGGTTCGGCACCGACGATGCGGCCACCTCCTATCTCACCCCCATCTACACCAGCATCACCAAGGTGCCGGAGTGCTTCCGGGAGGGCAACGGAGACCTGCTGCACTATTCGGCAACGTCTTCCTTCTGGATGAACAACCGCATTTCCAACGCCTGCTACAAAATGTACAATATTATGGCACCGTATGTGCGTGAGCGGGCCGATGCCTTCGAGATGGACCAGATTTACCGCAAAACCCATTCGGTGGACAGCGCGGCCGTGGTTATGTACAACGAGGTGGTGGTAAAAATGCAAAAGAAGCTTTCCTCCAAGGGTGATGTGATGATTTCCCGTACCCCCTTCGAGAAAGTAATCAAATATGTCACCGACTATTCGGTTAAAACCGCCCAGAATCAGTTTGCCGCCTGGCGCAAGCTGGAAGAGGAACTGTTGGTAAAGTTCATGGACGGCAACGTAAAGCCGCAGAACGAAGACGGTTCCTTCAAGCATTCCGAGTATTCGGAAGGCATTCCGGAAAAGGTGGAATGGCCGGGTTACACAGATTTGTGGAAACAGACCGTGGCCCAGGAGCATGGTGACGTTATCCGTGTGCCGGAAGGAAAATAGCCTGTGCTGCGCCGTCTGTTCATATTACTGGCTGTCTGTGCCCTGGCCCTGGCCGGGTGCACTACCCCGGATAATCCGGTAGTACCCGGGAGCCAGGGGAATCAGGAGAATCAGGAGAATCAAGGCAGCCAGGGGACAACTCCGGTGGAGAAGACAGGAACCATAACTTTAACTCTGTGTGTAAGCACGGCCACCGAATCCCAGGAATATGCTTTTCCCACCACCAAGGCCAATGATGTAAAATTGAGGTATACTCTTCGCTTTTATCGCGCCGAGGAGGCTTCCGGCTGGGCTTCTTCCCCCGAGGTGGAGAAAGTGATCTATTTGGATGCGCCCTATGATAGAGATTTCCAAGAGCGCATAGAGTTGAAGCTGGATGCCTACAAGATGTTGGCTTGGGCCGACTATGTGAAAGACAATGCCAACTGGTTTTGGAATCCTGCCGATTTGTCCAAAGTTGAGTATGCGGCTGCTTCCTACCAGGGCACTTCGGAGTATAAACAGTGCTATTATGGTACCCTTGAGCTGGATCTCAGGCGGGACGAAAATCAGATCAAATCTCTCGGTTTGCATCCGGCCGGAAGCAGTATTCGCATTTTGGCAACGGACTCATCTTCATTTGAAGGTAAGGATCTTACTGCCGTCATCAGTTATCTGGATCCCATCCCCTTGTCTTTTGATGTGGGGCATTTTAGTCCGATAGGAGGCCAATCCGGGCTCTCTTTCAGTTCGCCGGTGAAAAAGCTGGATAACGGTACAATAAGCATTGCCGATGACTACATTCTGTTGGGTGTGGATACTTCAATTGGAGCAACGCTTACCCTTCAGGAGAAAGACGGCACCGTGTTGCTGAAGAAAGATATTACCATCCCCTTAAAGCGTAGCTGCAATACCATTCTCAAAGGAGAGTTGCTGTCGGCCGGAGGTGATGCCGGCATATCTGTAGACCTTTCCTTCGAAGGGGAATATGACTCGAACTTTTAAGCGGAAAGAAGTATGAGAAAGACCTTATTATTCTTCTTTTCGGCCGTTCTGCTATTCGCCGCCTGCAGCAAGGAGCCCGTTTCGGACGCCGAATGGGTAAATACTTCTTTTACGGTAGAAACCGATGCCGCAGCAACCAAAACGGTGGGTGACGCTTCCCGTATAGACAATCTTACTGTTCTGGCCTATGACAAGGCCGGGAACTACCTGGATTACATCGCATTTACCTGTATCTATAACGGTGATGGGCGTTTTTCGGCCCGGGGCCGGCTGGTCCGCGGCGTGGAATACACCCTGCTTTTCTTTGCGGCGGAACAACAGGTCTATGACCTCCATACCGACGGAACCCTTACTTTTTCCGACTTCGGACAGCTCAATGACGGTGCCCGTGACGCCTTCTCGGCCGTTAAAAAGGTGGTTGGCGGGGAATCGGCCAGCCTGTCGGTTTCGCTCAAACGGCCTTTCGCCCTGCTCCGCATCCTTTCTTCCCAGGCCGATCAGGCCACAGCCCAGGCCAAAGGCCGTACCAGCGGTGTCAAGTGCCAGGTAGTGCTGGACAAGGTTCCCAACAAGATGAACCTGTTGACCGGAGCCGTGGAAGGCAGCGTACAGGCCAGCTTTGCCCAGGTATCGGCCTATTCGGCGCCGGAACTGGCTTTTGTCTTTTTGCCGGCCGGTGAAAGCAAGATTTACATCAACGGTGTTGTTACCGTTACCGCCGACACCTTCACTTCGGTGCGCAATATTGCCAACATTCCGCTCCGGCGCAATTGCCAGACCAAACTGGAAGGCGATTTCCTTACGACGGAGGGCTCGCTGGACATAACCCTTGAAACCAACTGACCATGAAGAGACTGTATGCAATAATGCTGTTGGCAGTCCTTCTGGCCGGGTGTCAGAAGGAGCAGGTAGCTCCGGAAGTTACGGTCTCCTTTCCGCTGCAATGGGAAGCTGCCCAAACCAAGGCCGACGGAGACCAGGTGGATATGCTGCTGGTGGGTGTGTACCAGAAGAATCAGGACGGAGAACTCACGTTCCTTCCGTCCATTTCCCTGTCCTCTTCACAGGAGGGACTGTCCGTCTCCGGGGGCCGTGCCACTTTCCATGCGCAGCTTTCTGCCGGAGAGAACTATGTGCTGGTATTCTGGGCCCAGAACCGGGCTGTTCAGGACTACGAACCGGATTTTTCGGCCGGCGTGTTCAGGATGCCGAGGGATATTCCGGCCAACGCCCCGGACCGGGACGCCTTTTACGGCGTTTATGAAACGGGTCCCATTACCTCTGCATCACGGAGTTTCCCGGGCATTGAACTCCGGCGTCCTTTCGCGCGTATTCAAGTACTGTCTCCCGAGGAAGACTGGGCTCTGGCGTCCCGTGCCGGTGTTACTTTCTCCAAGTCGGCGTTCCGGGTAAAGCAGGCCCCCAACACCTTGAATCTGTTTACCGGAGAGGTGCAGGGGTCGGCCGATTATGTTTTTTCGGCCGCGACAGTTCCTTCCGACGTAGTGCCTGCCGACAAGTATGCCGCTACGCATAAGGTGGTAGCCTCCAATTTTATCCTGGCAAGTGCGGAACAGACCTTCGATACGCAACTGGATGTCTATACCCTGCAAAACGGCGCGCAGCAGGCGCCTTTTACCCTCCAGATTAACCAGGTGAAAGTCCGCCGGAATTACAACAGCTCCGTCACGGGCAACGTGTTTACTACAGAAACTGGCTTTCAGGTGAGTCTGGAAGCGGATTTTTCGCAAGGATACACTGGAGACATAAGCGGTTCCGACGATCCGGATGACCCGGGTGACCCGGGCAACCCTGATGATCCCGGCAATCCGGATGAACCGGATGTGCCTACGGCAACAGGCATTGTAACCACTCGTCCGGCCAGTGGCATCACTACCGGCGGTGCTATGCTCAACGCCTCTTTCAGCAATGTTACCGGAGCCATTGCCGAGGCGGGTTTCTACTGGGGTACGGCCAGCAATGCGCTCAACCAGACAGCCAATGTGGACCCGCCGGCCGCCAAGTCCGGCAACTTTGCCGCCGCCATAAGCGGCCTTAAGGAGGGCACCACATATTATTACAAGGCCTTCATTGCCGAATACGACCAGGCCCAGCAGAAGTATGTTTACCGCTCCGGCACGGTTTCTTCCTTTAAAACCAAGGCTGCCGAGCCTTCGGTTGGTACTGTGCCCGGATACCTGGGTTGCTACGAGATGCCGGCCGTGTCTGCCATTCTTAATGGAAAGGAGGCATCCGGAAGCTTTTCCGAGCGCGACGACTACTGGTATCGTTATTACACAAAGAGCGACAAGCGCCAGATTGCCACGCACACCTTCACGCTTAACAGCAAACGGGTGCGCAATTACACCGTGATGTATGACGGAAGCCGCTATGCGCCGGTATGGACGGCCCATGCCATGCACGCAAGCATGTGGCCAGACAATAATGTAGGCCGCAACGACGGTTGGACGGCCGATCCTGCTATCTCCCTTACCCAGCAGACGGGCCTGGACAATGCCGGCTCGGTGGGAATCAGCCGGGGACACCTGGTGGCGTCCAATTATCGGCAATCCAGCGTTAAGCAGAACAAGCAAACCTTCTATCTCTCCAACCAGGCGCCCCAATGGCAGAACAGTTTCAATGATGGTGTCTGGAGCAATCTGGAAAATGCTGTTGTGGGACACACGCCCAGCGGAAGGGATACTCTTTATGTGGTTTCGGGTGTGCTGTACGAAGGAACCATCCAGACAAAACCCAGTGCCGGTTTGAATGTCCCCATCCCCAGCCATTTCTACAAATGCTTGATGATGTGTTCGTTTAATACTTCCGGACAAATGACGTCGGCCAAAGGTTGTGCCTACGTTTTCACCAACGAAGCGCATCCCAAGATGGAGTACTCCCAGGGTATAACCACCATCGACGCCATAGAGGAGCGGGCCGGTTTCGACTTCTTTGCCAATGTGCCTGCAGCGCTGCAAACAGCGGCCGAAAAATCTTCAAAATCCATCTGGTAAAGCATGAAGGCAAGGCAGGTAGTTTTATTTCTCTTCGGGGTTTTTGTGCTCCTGGGCATCGGCTGGCTCACTTTTCCGGCCGACGGTGTTCCGCTGGGTCCGGTCACCCTCCGCTTTGCATCCTACCAGGGAATGCTCCGCGACGCCAACGAGAAGAAGGTGGATGTAGATTCCGTGCTGCTGGCCGTTGAGCGGCGTTTCCAGATGGAGTCGGACACGCTCAACTATTACCGAACTTTCTTTTACGACAATCCGGACCGGATTTATCTGCCCGGCGACGACTATACCTTCCTGGATCCGGTGTTCCGCTCCATGGAAAACGCTTCCAAACAGGCGCTTCCGGTGCGTGTGGTCCATTACGGGGACTCCCAGATAGAGATGGACCGCATTTCTTCCGATCTCCGGCAGGCCCTGCAGGAGCGCTTCGGCGGCATGGGTACGGGCATGTTCCCGGCCCTGAGCAATGTGCCCTCGGCCAGCATTTCCAAAAGCGCTTCCGGCGGCTTTGTGCAGTACACCATGTACGGCGATTCCACCACGGTGCGTGCCGGGCACAACCGCTACGGCGTTATGGCGCAGGTGGTGCAGCTCACCGGCGGCGGCACCCTGAGCCTCCGTGTTTCGCGCTCCAAAACCGCCAAGGAAAACACCCAAAGCTTCTCCCGCGTGAGCGTGCTGTATGGTAAGCCCACCGGCGGTTTCTCGGTGCGGGCGGTGTCCGATACCCTCAAGCCCGTTCCCGTGGAGGAAAAGAGCGACGGCGGCATCACCCTGGTTACCTGGCAGTTCTCCCGTCCGGTGCAGAAGGCCACCCTTACCTTCCAGGGAAATGCCGAAATCTACGGCGTATCGGCCGATGGAAACAATGGCGTCACGGTGGATAATATCCCGCTCCGGGGCTGCTCCGGCACCATTTTCACCCGTATCTCCAAGCCGCTGATGCAGGACAGCTTTGCGCTGGACAACACGCAGCTTATCATTCTGCAGTTTGGCGGAAACTATATGCCGGTGGTGCGGAATACCAAAACCATCGAACAGTATCAGGAGCAGATAGAAAAGCAAATCCAGTACTTCCACGAGGTGGCGCCGCAGGCCCGGATCCTGTTCATCGGCCCGTCCGATATGGGCAAGAGCGTGAACGGGCGCATAGTTACCTGGCCGCATCTGCCGGAAATGGTGGATTCGCTCAAGGCCACGGCGCTGCGCAACGAAGCCGCCTATTGGGACCTTTACCGCATGATGGGCGGCCAGAATTCCATGGGACAGTGGGTGAAGCACAGCCCGCCTTACGCCGGACCGGATTATATCCACTTTACCCCTGCCGGAGCCGAAAAAGTGGGTGAGGCGCTGTCCCGCTCCTTCCTTACGTATTACGATTTTTACCAGCTGCGGAAAACCCTTCCGCGGAAGCGGGTGCAGGATGCAATGGGCCGATGAAACGACTGATATTCACCTTACTGCTTCTGATGGCCGTGCTTTCCCTGGAGGGCCGCCGTATGCCCCGTTATCCCTTTATTCCGGCCGACAGGAACACACTGCAGTTCCCCGGCGGAGAAAGTGAGGAGTTCGGCCTCTTTCTCCGGAAGCTGGATACGCTGCTGGATACCGGCAAAGGTGATGTGCGGATACTCCATGTGGGCGGTTCGCACGTGCAGGCCGGCACCTGGACCGACCGTCTCCGCGCCCGTTTCCTGGCCCTGCGCTATGGCATGGACGGCGGCAGAGGCCTGGTTTTCCCCTTTTCGGCCGCCGGTACCAATACGCCCATCAGCTATTCTTCTTCCTATACGGGAAACTGGGAAAAGACCAACTGCTTAAAGCCCGACTGTGTGCTGGGACTCACCGGCATGGCCATCACGGCCAATGATACATCGGCCCGGGTGGCGGTGGACCTGCTGCCGCGGGAACTGCACATGCATCAGCCGCGTTACACCTTTAACCGCGTGGATGTGCTGGGCAGCGGCACCCTGGAGCCGGTTTTGCTGCTGCAGGGGAGGGACACCCTTCGCGGCGTTACCGGCCAGGGCATGACCCACTTCGACCTGCCCTATTTCACCGACTGGATCCAGGTGGCTTTTGCCGGAGGTCCGGGCCGATACACCCTGCGCGGCCTGTATCTGGACAAGCCGAATACCGGTTTCACCATGGTGGAGGCCGGGGTGAACGGGGCGGCTACCGGTTCCTGGCTCAAATGCGACGAATGGGAGGAGGATCTCCGGCGGGTGCGTCCGGACCTGGTAATCTTTTCTATCGGCATCAACGACATCCAGGGCGATTTCGACCCTGTACACTTCAAGGCCAACTACCGGCAGCTGATCCGGAAGGTGCGGCGGGTAAATCCCCACTGCGCCATCCTCTTTACCGGTATCAATGACAGCTGGCGCAAGCGGTCGGTGAATCCCCATACTCCTGCCTGCGAAGAGGCCTTCGAGGCCCTTGCCCGAGAGTACAAGGCCGTTTATTGGGACTGGTTCGGCATCATGGGCGGCATGGGCTCCATGGCCGCCTGGCAGCAGGCCGGCCTTGCACAGAGCGACAAGATCCACTTTACCACGGAGGGCTACAAATTGTTGGGCGACATGCTCTTTGATGCCCTGATGGATTGCTATTCCTCTGTGAAATGACGGGCTGGGACCTCATACTGGACTTCTTCCGGAACCTGTTCTCCTTCGACCAGGCCCATCCACTGCTGTTCACCCAGTTCTACTTCTGGGCCTTCTTTGCGCTGGTTTTCGCCGTTTTTTCCCTCTTCCACAGCAAGGTGCTGCTGCGCAACGGCTACCTTTTTGCGTGCTCCCTCTTTTTCTACTACAAAACCAGCGGCGTTTTCCTGGCGCTGCTGCTGTTTGTGATAGTGTACAACTTCTTCGCCGCCAAAGGCTTGTATCGGCTTAAGAAAGAAGGCTGGCGAAAGGCGCTGCTGGTTCTGAGCGTGGTGGTGGACCTGGGCGTGCTGGCCTACTTCAAGTACGCCTACTTCCTCACGGACTTTATAAACAATCTTTTCGGCCTGTCCATAGAGGTGCACGACGTGCTGGGCGAATTCCTGAATATGTGCATAGGGGCCGATGTCTTCCGCGTAGATGCCATTGTGCTTCCGGTGGGCATCTCCTTCTTCACCTTCCAGGCGGTGAGCTATGTGGTGGATGTGAAGCGGCAGAAGATAGCTCCGGTACAGAATTTCCTGGATTTCGGCTTCTACCTCAGCTTCTTCCCGCAGCTGGTGGCTGGCCCCATTGTCCGGGCCGTGGAATTCGTGGAACAGCTGCACAAGCCGTACAACCTTTCGCGCCGATGGTTCGGAATAGCCATTTTCTGGATCATGAACGGCCTGCTCAAGAAGCTCATCCTGGCCGATTACCTGGCGGTGAACTTTGCCGACCGCGTGTTCGAGAATCCCCTCATGTACAGCGGCTTCGAGAACTTGTCGGCCCTGTTCTGCTATTCCCTGCAGGTGTATGCCGACTTCTCCGGCTATACGGATATTGCCACCGGCGTGGCCATGCTCATGGGTTTTTACCTGCCCAAGAACTTCAATTCGCCCTACAAGGCCGAAAATACGCAGCAGTTCTGGCGCCGCTGGCACATGACCCTGAGCCGCTGGCTGCGGGACTATCTGTACATTCCCCTGGGCGGCAACCGGAATGCATCGGCCGGTACGTTTATTATCATTGCGGCTGTGGCGGTGTTCGGCAGCTTCCTCAGCGGCAGCTGGTGGGTGGCTTTTGCCGTGGCGGTGCTGGCTGCCGGTATCGGCCTTTGGGCCTGGCGCCGGCCGGCCGACCGCAAACTCATCACCACCAACATCAACTCCATGAACACCATGCTGCTGGGTGGCCTGTGGCACGGCGCCAGTTGGAATTTCATGATCTGGGGCGGCCTCAACGGTATCGGCATGATTATTTATAAGATCTGGACCAAGCGGCCGATGTGGGCCAAGATGGTGATAATAGGCTCCACTACCCTCCTCTGCGGAACGCTTTCCCTCACGCTCCACTACCCCGTGTGGAACCTTTTCTTTGTGTGGACGCTGATTATTCTGCTGGGTACCGTGGTGAAGGCATTAATCCGTCATGCCCGGCCCGACCGGGCATCTCCTGCCTCCATGTGGTGCAGTAATGCCTGGGATATTTTCCAGACCTTTGTGTTCATAACCTTTACCCGCCTGTTCTTCCGCAGCGGCTCCAACCTGGACCCGGCCCTGGCCAACGAGCAGGCTTGGAACACTGCCAAGAACATGGTGAACCAGATTGGCGGTCACTGGGACCTTTCGCTGGTTCCCACCATGGCCTGGGAACACCGCGCCGTGCTCCTTCTGTTTGTGCTAGGCATGATTATCCACTGGCTGCCGGAGCGCTTCAAGCGCCGTTACCGCATTGTTTTCGCCCGTCTGCCCCTGCCGGTAATGGCCCTGGTGGTGGTCCTCATCATATTCTTCTTCTTCCAGTTCATCACCGCCGATCTCCAGAGCTTCATCTACTTCCAGTTCTAGCAAACTTGGTTATTGTGCTGGTAATCAGTATTTTATGCTTTTCTCCCTGTGATTTTAGTCACAGGGAGAAACAAGTAAGTTACTAAAAACCAGTAATTTAGCTTTTTATGGGCTTAGCTCAGGAGATTGGTGAGGGCCACGAAGTCATCCACGGAGAGCTGCTCGGGGCGTTGGGAGAAAACGGGTTGGTTCAGGAAGACGGCCAGCTGCTCGTCAGACCAGCCGTTGCGGTCGGCCTTGGTGCGGGCAAGGGGTTTCAGCGGGTTGCGCATCATCTTGCGGCGCTGGCCGAAGGCCGTTTTGACTACCGTTTTGAAGAGATTCTCGTCACAACCCAGCGAGGTGCGGCTGTTGCGGGTGAGGCGTATCACGGCGCTTTCTACCTTGGGCGGCGGAGCAAAGCAGCCGGAGCCCACGGTGAACAGGTATTCAATGTCGTACCAGGCCTGCAGCAGCACGGACAGGATGCCGTAGGTTTTGCTGCCGGGCTTTTCGGCAATGCGCTCGGCCACTTCCTTCTGCACCATGCCCACCACCTCCGGAATGCTGTCTTTGTAGTCCAGCACCTTGAAGAATATCTGGGACGAAATGTTATAGGGGAAATTGCCGATGATGGCAAACTGCTCCGGGAACAGTTTTTCCAGCTTCAGCGTAAGGAAATCGGCCTCCATCAGGCGTCCCTGCATGCCCTGGAAGTGCGTCAGCAGGTATTCCACGCTTTCCGAGTCAATCTCCACCAGCTTCAGGTCGATATCCTCCCGATCCAGCAGGTACTGGGTTAAAACGCCCATCCCAGGGCCAACCTCCAGGGCCGGCAGGCCGCCATGCAGGGCGTCCACAATGGCGCGGGCCACCTTCTGGTCGGTGAGGAAATGCTGGCCCAGGGCCTTCTTTGCACGAACTTCCATGGATAATGCGGTTTACTCCGCAAAGATAGCCAAGTTTTTGGAGAAAAACCGTACCTTTGCACTTCGTTTATGAAAGTACGCAGATTTATCGGCATATTGTTGGGTGGACTGCTGGCCCTCCCGTCCCTCCACGCCGGGGTTCCGGTTCGGGATTCGGTGCTGGAGGCCATCCGTCCGGCCTATCGGCCTTTGGCGGAGCTGTTTACCCAAACGCCCGAGGAACGGCCTACTGCCGGAAATACGGTGGAAATCATCCGCGACGGTTCCCGGAAGCTGGACATGCTGGTGCAGGACATGATGGCGGCGCAGGACTATATCCACATGGAGTACTTCGAGTTCTACCGCGACGCGGAAAGCCGGCTGGTGCGAAAGGCAATGGAGCTGAAAGCCATGGACAGCCTGGAGGTCCGCTACATCGAGGAGGACTTCATGAACATTCCCTACCCGAACCGCTTTTTCAACCAGATGCGCCGCTGGGGCGTGGAAGTGGGGCACTACAATATTCTCCACCTGAACCGGCGGAACCACCAGAAAATCGTCACCATCGACAATGCCGTGGCCTATACCGGCGGCATGAACATAGGCCCCACCTATTTCCATGAATGGGACGATACCCACATCCGGGTCACCGGCCCCTGCGTGCCCCTGCTGGACCAGATTTATTCCGTCATGTGGAATCGCGTAGGCGGAAACCCCACGCGGGCCGATTATCAGAAGACGGTGCGGCCGGTGTCGGTGCCCGAGGAGGCCTATCGCAACGTAATTGTGCAGATGGTGTCCGACGAGCCGGACAACGGGCACGAGATTATGGACAGCTACATCTGGCTCCTGGACCATTGCCAGGACTACCTGTATATCCAGACCCCTTATTTTACGCCGCCCAAAGCGGTGAGGGAGGCCCTCAAGCGGGCTGTTGCGCGGGGACTGGACGTGCGGCTGCTCATCCCGGAAAAAACCGACATGAAGGTGGTGGACCCGGCCAACCGTTCGTACTACAAGGAATGCCTGGAGGCCGGAATCCGCATTTTCGAAAGCAGCGGCCGCTTCAACCACAGCAAGATCTTTGTGGCCGATGACTATGTTTCCAGCGTTGGATCGGCCAATGTGGACGGGCGCTCGCTGAAGCTTAATTACGAGAACAACACCTATTTCTACGACGAGGCCGTTACCCGGGACTTCAAGGAGTACATTCAAGCCGGGATGGACGCCTCCCGGGAGGTAACCCTGGAGTGGGTTGAACAATGGTCGGCCTGCCGGAAGATGGGCAATGGCCTGGCCCGCATCCTGGCCCCGCAGCTCTGATCCTATGTGGTGGGCTCTGGCATTCTTATCGGCCGCCCTGCCGGGCTTTTCGGCAATGCGCCCGGCCACTTCCTTCTGCACCATGCCCACCACCTCCGGAATGCTGTCTTTGTAGTCCAGCACCTTAAAGAAGATTTGGGAGGAAATGCTGGCCCAGGGCCTTATTTGCTCATACTTCCATACTATTCTTTATACAGTCCTTCGCGGGACAGCAGATGATTCAGGTTGGCAATGCCGTAGGCGGTAACCGCCTGTACCACGGCCGAATGTTCCATGTAGGCGGGGATGAGCTTGTCGTACAGGTCGTCTTCCGTATGCCAGATGTCGCGGTAGTTGAAGTCGTAGCCGAAAACATCCATTTCGCGGAAAGAGATGGCCGGAACGCCGTTCATGGCAAAATAGGCATGGTCACTGCCGCCGGCGCTCTTAGGCCGGGGCTGCGGATCTCCTTCCCGCTTGATCACCTGGAAGGGAAGGTCTGGATTGTAGTTGAACAGCGGTTCGCAGGCCTTCACAAAATCGTCGTACATGGCCGGCGGAACAGTGATGGCCGATGCCGCCAGCGGCCCGCCGTCACGGTTGAAGTAGTTGGAAATCTTGTTCCAGGGAATGGTTTTGTTCTCTACAAAGTACTTGGAACCCAGCAGGCCGTATTCTTCTCCCGTCCAGATGCAGAACATAATGGAACGTTTGGGCTTGGCTCCGGCGGCGGCCAGCAGGCGGGCGGCTTCCATGGTTACGCAGACTCCCTGCCCGTCGTCGGTGGAACCGGTGGCAATGTCGTAGGCATCCAGGTGGCTGCCCATCAGCACGTATTCATCGGGATACTTGGTGCCTTTGATGGTGGCCAGGATGTTGTGATATTTCATCGGCCCGGGGAAGAAGTGGTTGCGGATATCGAATTCCAGCTGGAAGTCCTGCCGGTCCTGGCATTTGCGTTTGATAATTTCGAACTGATGCTCGTCCAACAGGATGTCGCAGGCGGTGGGCAGCGTGTCCATGGTCAGCTCAAAGCACATGGCGCGGTTATAAAGCACCTGCATGGGCAGTTTGGCGGGGCGGATGAATCCCAGCACCCCGGTTTCTACCATTTGCCGATAGAAGGGCACCTGCACATCCTCCTTACCTTCGGCCAGCTGGGCGGCACGGGTACTGTCGGCCTTGGCGCTGGCGTCGATGGCCAGCCCGTTGGTGGCGCCCGATTCCAGCAGCACCCAGGAGCCCTTGAGCGCTCCTTTCACGCGGTCGAATTCCCGCTGGTTCCGGGGCTCCAGGTACACACGGCCCTTCTGCGGCCCTTTGGTGCCGGCGGTATAGGCAGGCGTGCCGAAGTGCAGCGTAAAGCCGTCTTCACTTAGCATGCGCCCGCTCCACGGCCCGCGGTCAAAGCCCACGCCGATGGTAACGGCCTCCTGCACAGTTACTTCCAGGCCCCAGGAACGGAACTGTTCCGCCACCCAGTCTTCGGCGTGATGCAGCATGTGTGTGCCCACCAGGCGGCCGCCGATGTTCCGGGCAATATAGCTGGCGTGTTCCATGGTTCGGTTGTCGCTTTGTCCCAGCTCCAGCACTTTTTGGGTTACTTTGTCCTG
>Ga0265301_10003588_pt1 | contig 16290 bp, 13 predicted proteins | sample AusTroGonzalo_MG_2_FD_193488 | JGI IMG/M metagenome (GOLD analysis project Ga0265301, IMG submission 193488) | Bovine rumen microbial communities from tropical cattle in Woodstock, Queensland, Australia - Gonzalo_04 | ecosystem: Host-associated > Mammals > Digestive system > Stomach > Rumen ...
AGAGGTGATGAAGTTGGCTAAATGACAGCGGCGTTTGCCGGAGAACCGGCCCTTGCATAATAGAAACATTTTTGTAATTTTGCAGTCGCAAATGTGAAAACAGTATGACTACCCTATCTCATAGCGAAAAGGAGCATATAATGGCAGACATGAAGTCTTTCGACGAGCCGATGCCTTCCGTTGGTATCTTTTGGTATGATCCGGAGGAGCATGACTTCTTCGGCGTGTACAAGAAGGAACTGACGCCCAAGATGGTTGAAGAGGCTTTGCAAAATGGGATAATGGTCATAAACTACGAAAAGCCTGACCACAGCCAAGCAACACGCGGACGCGTTGCTTGGAACATTGACAAGTTTATTGTCTTTGTCGGCTCGTGGGCGCAGGAAAAAGAAGACGAGCTGACCGAACTGATTGAGAAGTATTTCGCCTTGCCGTACTTTGAGTTCCGCTACGATGAACACTGGGACTTGGGTCACGGCTGGTCAGGCGATTTATAACCAACCTCCGCCGCAGGGTTAATTGCGACCGTCCCCTCCAAGACGTTAAACCAGAGAAAAACATACTGATTATTAGCGTTTGCTATTATTCAACGACCCGGAATGTAGGAAGTTTTGGTTTGCAGTTGAATAAGTCGGCGAACGTTATGACAGCAACAGCAATTGCGTAGGGCAAATATCGTATATTTATGTAAATAATCAGTTTGTTCAAAATGACATGATAGAGAGGCAATATGATTCCCGTGGTAATATGATGTTATTCCAAAACAAGCACTATGAGTGGAAGAATAATGAATTAATAACTCGCTGGATACTGGAAGAAACCAATCAATATATACCTGATACTGATTTACTGAAAGAGTACTCACATGTTGCTACAGATTATTACGAATCAGGGGAAGTAGTCCACGTGAATAATAAATCTGTTTACTACTATACCAAGTTATAATTGTCCTTGCCAACATTTCCCGTCGTGGTATTTATAATTAATCAGGCAGCCGCTTAGGTTGCCTGATTGTTTTTGTTTATTACAAGCGGATACTATCCACCGCCTTTTCTTCTTGGTAGTTCCAGGCGTTTGTCAAACGCCGCTTTTCTCCGTCCGTTGCGTCGGTATTGAATACCGGCATTGCTCTTCTCGCGCCTTTGTCCCTTGCGTCCGAATCATATTCGGACAACGGCTCCACAAGAGCCGCCTGCGTACCCGTACTTTATTGACTGCATGTCCATGTTTTGCGTGACACTTTGGCACTTTGGCACTTTCGTGTTGCGGTAAGACGTTGATATACAGCGCACCGCGAGAAAGTGCCAAAGTGCCATCGTTTTTTTTGTTGTGGCATCTTCTGCCAGCAACACCCTTGCAATCCCAGTATTCATCGGGCCTGCATCGGGACAACATTAGGCTATTAACACGTGATTAACGCGTGATTAACACGTGATTCATTCTTCCCATGCAGAAGCAATGCCTATTAATTTACACTAAATGAGGCAGTTCGGATATATTGCGGTCGATGACTTCCTGGGGAACAGAGTAGTCGGTCAGGTCGCCGTTGATGAAACTGTCGTAAGCCGTCATGTCAATCAGGCCGTGGCCGCTGAGGTTGAACAGGATAACCTTCTGCTCTCCGGTAGCCTTGCACTTCTCCGCCTCGCGGATAACGGCGGCAATGGCGTGACCGCTCTCCGGAGCAGGGATAATACCCTCGGTGCGCGCAAAGAGCATGCTGGCGCTGAACGACTCGGTCTGCGGGATATCCACGCCGTGCATGTAGCCGTCCTTGAGCAGCTGGCTGACAATCGTGCCGGCGCCATGGTAGCGCAGGCCGCCGGCGTGGATATTGGCAGGCTTGAACTGGTGGCCGAGCGTGAACATAGGCAGCAGCGGTGTATAGCCGGCTGCATCGCCGAAGTCGTACTCGAACTTGCCGCGCGTGAGCTTGGGGCAGCTCGCCGGTTCGGCAGCGATATATTCCGTACGGCGTCCCTCAAGCAAGGTGTGCCGCATGAAGGGGAACGCCAGTCCGCCGAAGTTACTGCCACCGCCGAAGCAGGCGATAATCATGTCGGGATACTCGCCGGCCTTCTCCATCTGCTTCTCCGCCTCCAGACCGATAATCGTCTGATGGAGTGACACATGGTTCAGCACCGAGCCGAGCGTATATTTGCATTTGGGCGTAGTGGTCGCCAGTTCGACCGCCTCGGAGATAGCCGTGCCGAGCGAACCGGGATGGTTGGGGTCGCGGGTGATAATATCCTTGCCGGCGCGCGTGGACATAGAGGGCGAACCCGTGACAGCCGCGCCGAACGTGCGCATGATGCTGCTGCGGTAGGGCTTTTGCTGCATGGAGATCTTCACCTGATAGACAGCGCACTCCAGTCCGAAGGTCTTGGCGGCGTAGCTGAGTGCAGCGCCCCACTGGCCGGCGCCGGTCTCGGTGGTCACGTTGGTCGTGCCCTCCTGCTTGCAGTAGTAGCATTGCGGGATAGCCGAGTTGATCTTGTGCGAACCGAGAGGATTGACGCTCTCGTTCTTGAAGTAGATATGCGCAGGCGTACCCAGCGCCTCTTCCAAGGCATAGGCGCGCACGAGCGGCGTCGAGCGGTAATAGCGGTAGCGCTCCTGTACCTCTTCAGGTATATCTATCCACGCGTGCTCGGTGTCGAGTTCCTGACGGGCGCACTCGGCTGCGAATATATGACTCAAGTCCTCCGCCGTCAGCGGCTGATGCGTCTGAGGGTTCAGCGGCGGCAGAGGTTTGTTGGGCATGTCCGCCTGAATGTTGTACCACTGACGAGGCAACTCGCTCTCGTCCAGCAAAAATCGTTTCTGCTTGTTCATAGTTGTTATGGGGTTAAGTTGTTAAAATGTTAAGCTGTTAAGACGTTAAGTTGTTAAATTGGTAGGATGTTGAATAATCCGAGTACAAAAATACAATAAATATCGCACAAATGCAAATAAAAAATGCTTTTTGAGAGACATTTTTATTATATTGGCTATTTTGCTTTCGAAAAAATGACGGAAAATTTGCATTTATCAAAATAAATTTGTATCTTTGTGGGCTGAATTTATGCACAGAAGTCACTACTATATAGTTTTGTGCCTGTTTGTGGTATGTCTGCTCCCCTCGCGGATGTACGCGCAACGTATGGGGCGCAACCAGCTGGAGTTCGGCATACAAGGCGGACTGGCGTACTATATAGGCGATGCGCATCCGAAGATGTTTCAGGATGTGCGCGAGGCGTATGGTGCGGAGTTCAGCTACCTGTTCAACAGGCGATGGTCGCTGATGGTTCAGGGTACGACCATGAGGATAGCCGGCAGGCCTGCCACTTCGCAAGGACTGCCTGACCCGAACGGCGAGCTTTGGACAAGCAGGCTGGTTGATGTGGATGTGGTGGCGCGGTTCAACTTCCTGCCGTTCGGCCTGACGGACAAGTACGACCCGAAGTTGAAGGCCTATACGCCCTATATATTCGCCGGAATAGGTATGACCATGCATAAGGATTTTACGTCCTACTACGCATATATACCGTTCGGCGTGGGCTTCAGGTGGGTATGTTCCGAGCATGTGGGAATGTTCCTGGCATGGCAGAACAATCTGTGCTTTGCCGACAACCTGGAGCCGATGGCCGAGTATAACAACATCCATGAGCTCAACGGCAGCAACATACTGAACTGCGACGTGATTTCCACTATTCAGTTTGGCATAGTTTTTGAATTTGCCAAAGAGAAAAAGATTTGCAAGTTCTGCAGCGAACACCATTAACAGCCGTTTCGCCCCAGAGCAAAGACCGCAGCCAAGGCTGCCCAAAGATAACAGCATGAGTAAGAAAGACGAGATAATCAAAGAGCGGATGCCGCGCCACATAGCCATCATTATGGACGGCAACGGCCGTTGGGCGAAGAAGCAGGGCCTGGCGCGTATGTTCGGGCACAGACAGGGCGTGACCACCGTGCACAACATAACCGAAGCCGCTGCGGAAATAGGCATCGAATACCTGACGCTTTATGCGTTCTCGACGGAGAACTGGAACCGCCCGAAGGAAGAGGTGGATGCACTGATGGCGCTGCTGGTGGACACGATAGCCAAGGAGACACCCACACTGATGAAGAACAATGTCCGTCTGCTAACCATCGGCGACGTGAACCGTCTGCCGCAAGCCACGCGTGACAAGTTCCTCGGCTGCATCCGTCAGACATCGGCGAACACAGGGCTGAACCTGGTGCTGGCGTTGTCGTACTCCTCGCGCTGGGAGATAATCGAGGCCGCCCGACGGATGGCCGCCGAGGTCAAGGCCGGCACGCTGGGCGTAGATGACATCAGCGAGGCGGCTATAAGCGAACACCTGACCACCAGCGGCATACCCGACCCGGACCTGCTCATCCGTACGTCAGGCGAGTTGCGCATATCGAACTTCCTGCTGTGGCAGATTGCGTACAGCGAACTGTATTTCACCGACAGGCTGTGGCCGGAGTTCACCGTGGAAGACCTGTATGAGGCCATTGTGGATTACCAGCACAGGGAAAGGCGATTCGGAAAGACAAGCGAGCAGGTAGGTGCCAATGCGCATTAAAGATTTAGCGAATTAGCGAGTTAAATAGTTTAAATGGTCTCGTCGCATGAGACATTAAATAGTTGAAGAAAGTTCTATCATATTTATTCCTATTCCTGCTGTGTCTGCCATGTATGGCTGACGCGCAGGATAGTGCATCGGTGGCAACGGCCGCCACTGCATCCGTACCGAAAATCGAGTACAGCCTCACACGCAAGACCTACGAGATAGCAGGTATCAGCGTCACCGGTGCGCCCAGTTATGAGGATTTTGTGCTGATTGGCTTCTCCGGTCTGGCGGTAGGTGACAAGATCGAGGTTCCCGGCGACCAGATAACAAAGTGTATCCGCAGGTTCTGGAAGCAAGGCCTGTTCTCGGATGTCAAGATTGCCGCTTCGAAGATCGAAGGGGACAAGATTTGGCTGGAGATACGCCTGAAGCAACGGCCGCGCGTAAGCGAAGTTAAATATGTCGGCCTGAAGAAAAGCGAACAGGAGGATGTGGAAGTGAAAGTGGGAATCACCAAAGGTTCGCAAATGACACCCAACCTTGCTGACCGCGCGGAAACAGTCGTCCTGAAGTACCTTGCAGAAAAAGGATTCCACAATGCCGAGGTGAAAGTGCTGCAACAGGCGGACCATGACCGCGAAGGATACGTGAAGGTGCTCGTGAATGTCGATAAGAAAGCCAAAACGAAGGTAGGCAAGATCTATATCACAGGCAACGAGGCTCTTACCCATACACAGATAAACCAGGCGATGAAGAAGACCAATGACAATAACCTGCTCAACCTCTTCCGCACCAAGAAATTCGTTACCTCCGAGTATGAAAAAGACAAGCAGGCCGTCATTGAGAAATACAACGAACAGGGGTATCGCGACGCCTATATCGTGGCCGACAGCGTTGTTCCCAATCCCGAAGACCCGACCCGCGTTGATGTGTACATGACCATCAGCGAAGGTGACAAATATTATGTACGCTCAATCAATTGGGTGGGCAACACCGTTTATCCTTACGACTACCTCAATGCCGTGCTCGGCATCAAACCCGGCTCGACATACAACCTCAAGGAACTAAACAAACGCCTCAACGAGGACGACGATGCCATATCCAAACTCTATACCGACCAGGGTTACCTGTTCTTCAATGTCGAACCCGTGGAGGTGAATGTGGATAATGACTCAATCGACTTCGAGATGCGCATCTACGAGGGACGTCCGGCAACCATCAATGATATAAAGATAGTAGGTAACACGCGCGTGTACGAACATGTCGTCCGCCGTGAGCTATATACCAAACCCGGACAGCTCTATTCGCAGTCGGATATCATGCGATCGCTGCGCGAGCTGGCGCAGATGGGACACTTCGACCAGGAGAAGCTTGTGCCGGACATCCAGCCCAACCCCGAGGACGGAACTGTGGACATAACGTATAACCTCGAAACGAAATCCTCCGACCAGATCGAGTTCTCACTGGGCTGGGGAGCAACAGGTATTGTAGGTTCGATAGGCCTGAAGTTCACCAACTTCGCCATCCAGAACCTGTTTAACCCGAAGAGCTACCGCATCGTGCCGCAGGGTGAAGGACAGACCTTCAGTATCAACGCGCGCACGAACGGTGTGTATTACACCTCGGCATCGATATCGTTCATCGAGCCGTGGCTCGGCGGCAAGCGTCCGAACTCGCTGTCCACATCGGTGTTCTTCGCTTCGCAGACCGGCTACTCCGACCGCTACTATCAGGCGTACCGTAACCTGTACAACTCTTACGCGTACAACTACGCCTACTACGGCAACAGCGACTACTACCAGCAACTGGCAGAGAGTGAGGCAGACCCCGACAAGTACCTGCGCACCTTTGGCGTGAGCATCGGTTACGGCAAGCGTCTGCGCTGGCCGGACGATTACTTCCAGTTCTACGGCGAACTGTCGTACCAGGCCTACTGGATGAAGGACTGGGCGTACCTGCTCATATCCAACGGAACAAGTCATAACCTTGCGCTTAACCTGCAGTTGTCGCGCTCGAGTATCGACAACCCGATCTATACGCGCCGTGGTTCGCAATTCCTATTGGGCCTGAAAATAACTCCGCCGTGGTCGCTATTCAACGGCAAGGACTATTCGCAAATGACCACCTCCGAGCGCTACCATCTGATCGAGTACCACAAGTGGAAGTTCAACGGCAAGGTGTTCACGCCGCTGACGCGCGACTCGAAGCTCGTGCTGATGACCCGCTTTGAGTTCGGATACCTCGGCCACTACAACAAGTACGCCAAGTCGCCGTTCGAGTCGTTCTACATGGGCGGTGACGGTATGTCCTCGTATTCGTCGTATGCCACCGATTACATATCGATGCGCGGTTATTCGTCAGGTTCGCTCACGCCGTATGACGCACAGACCGGACGAAACATGGGCTACCTGTACAACAAGTTCACGCTGGAGTTGCGTTACCCGATATCGCTGGAGCAGAACGCCACAATCTGGGCCCTGGGCTTCCTGGAAGCCGGAAACTGCTTCGCGGATATCAAGGACTACAACCCGTTCAACCTGAAGCGTTCCGCCGGTGTGGGTGTGCGCGTGTTCCTGCCGATGTTCGGATTGCTCGGTATAGACTGGGGATGGGGCTTCGACAAGATCAACGGATCCGACCAGTACGGCAAGAGCCAGTTCCACTTCGTGCTCGGACAGGAATTGTAACATAAAAGATATAAGACAATATAGACACAAAAAAATGAAACGAGTATTTGCATTTATAATCAGCGCATTATGCTTGACCGGATTTATGCAGGCGAAAGATAATGCCGTCGCTTACGTGGATATGGCATACATTTTGAAGAACCTACCACAGTACGAGACTGCAAACGAGCAGCTGACGATGATTGCCAAGCGCTGGCAAAAGGAGATTGATGCTCTGGAACAGGAGATTCGCGTCATGACCACGAACTATCAGACGGAGCAGATTTTCCTGTCCGAAGACATGCGTCAGCGCCGTGAAGAGGAGATATTAGCCAAAGAGCAGGAGGCAATCGAGCTCAAGCGCAAGTACTTTGGCGAAAACGGCGAGCTGGTCAAGAAGCGCGAAGCATTGCTCAAGCCTATTCAGGATGAAATCTATGCCGCCATTCAGGATCTTGCCAACGAGAAGCATCTTGACGTGGTCAAGGACCGCTCGTCCGACCCGGGACTGCTGTACATGTCCTCCAAACTCGATTACTCGGACCAGCTGCTGCAAAAATTAGGCGCAAAATAGTATTTTGGTTTTCTATCGGCATGTTTGCGTTTTTCGCCCGGCCATTATGAACTCCATAACACCCTCACGAGAAAACACAAATCTGCACGATACAAAATCAAAAAATAACGATAAGTAATAGATAATAAATTTAACAAACGAATATGAAAAAGATTGTAATGATTATGGCGGTGCTGGCATTGACCCTGACCGCCAATGCACAGAAGTTCGGTTATGTGAACACGCAGGAGTTGTTTATGCTGATGCCCGAATTGAAAGACGTTCAGGCTCGTATGGACAGCCTTAACAAGCAATACGAGAACCTGCTGATGACTATGCAGGAGGAGTATCAGAAGAAAGCGCAGGACTATCAGCAGAAGCAGGGCACGATGCCTGAGGCTATGCGCCAGATTCAGGAAGAGGAATTGTACTCGATGCAGCAGCGCCTGCAAACAACATACCAGACTGCACAGCAGGATGTAGAGCAGAAGCGTGGCGAGTACCTCAAACCTATCAATGAGCGTATGTCCAAAGCTATTCAGGAAGTTGGTGCAGCCAACAACTACACCTATATCTTCGACTCGGCTGCTGCAGTATATATCGCACCCGATGCCGATAACGTAATGCCGCTGGTAAAGACCAAGCTCGGAATCAAGTAAATGAAAATTGACAATTGATAATTGACAATTGAAAGTTTATGGCAGACGGCTACCTCGAATCGCACTACGCGGAATACGAAAAGCGCAAAGCGGAGTGGCTTCGTCGCAAACACAACACGCCTCATCCTCACAAGCCCATTTGCAGGGAACCGGAGGATGAGGCATTATAAGTAAAACTATGGAACAAATTCAATCCTTACTTCGTGACAAATCGTGGGCACGTTGGACGGTGCTCATACTGGTGGCATCGATGATGTTTTTCGCCTACATGTTTGTGGACATACTCTCGCCATTGGCATCCCTGCTGAACGACACGCTTGCCTGGGACCAGGGCGTGTTTGGCACATACGCTGCCGGCGAATACCTGCTGAACGTGTTCGGCTTCCTGATTATCGCAGGTATCATCCTCGACAAGATGGGCGTGCGCTTCACCGGACTGCTGTCGGCATCGCTGATGGTTATCGGTGCGGCTATCAAATATTGGGGTGTATCCTGGGCGGACGCGAACACCGTGGAGTGGCTCAACGCGTGGTGGCCTGCTATGCCGGGTAGTGCCAAGCTGGCGATGTTCGGCTTTATGATCTTCGGCTGCGGCTGCGAGATGGCCGGTACAACCGTGAGCAAGATCCTCGCCAAGTGGTTCAAGGGCAAGGAGATGGCACTGGCCATGGGGCTGGAAATGGCTATCGCCCGTCTGGGTGTGTTTGCCGCCATGTGGCTGTCGCCGTTGTTCAGTTCACGGTTTGCCGTTGACGGCACGAACTCCGTTGTGGCACCGCTGCTGTTCGCATCGTTACTGCTCGTAATAGGTCTGCTGAACTTCTTCGTGTTCACCATCATGGACAACAAGTTCGACAAGCAGCTTGTGGCCATCGGGGAAGCACCTGCCGTGCATGATCCTGAGGATGAGTTCCATGTGAGTGACCTGAAGCAGATTTTCTCCAGCAAGATGTTCTGGATTGTGGCTCTGCTTTGCGTACTGTACTACTCGGCTATCTTCCCGTTCCAGCGTTTCGCCACGAACTTCTTGGAAGAGACCCTGAGCATCAGCAACGCCGAGGCTGCTGGTCTGTTCAAGTGGTTCCCCATACTGGCTATGGTGCTCACTCCGTTCCTGGGACTGTTTATCGACTACAAGGGCAAGGGTGCGTCGATGATGCTGCTCGGTGCAGTAATCATGATTGCCTGCCACTGCGTGTTCGCGTTTGTGCTGCCCGCGTACCCGAGCAAGCTGCTGGCACTCGTCACAATCCTTGTGCTGGGCGTAAGCTTCTCGCTCGTGCCGGCATCCATGTGGCCGAGTGTGCCGAAGATCATCGACGAAAAGGTGCTGGGTTCGGCGTACTGCCTTATCTTCTGGGTGCAGAACATCGGCCTGTGCCTCGTTCCGCTGCTGATAGGCAAGCTCCGCGTGGCTACTGACGGCTATCTGGTACCGATGATCGTGTTCGCCTCGTTCGGCGTACTGGCGTTCTTCCTGAGTCTGGCTCTCAAGGTCGAAGACCGCAAGAAAGGCTACGGACTGGAGTTGCCGAACAAGAAATAAAGGGATTGAAGATTTGATGATTTGAAGATTTAGAGGATGGACTGGAGTTTTCTGATTGAGGGCAAGGATGCCATCTGCGTATCTACCGACAGTCGCAACCTGCCTGAAGGATGTATCTTCGTTGCACTGAAAGGCGAGACATTTGACGGCAATCAGTATGCTTTGCAGGCACTGAAGCAAGGCGCGTCGATGGCCATCGTTGATGACGAGCAGGTGTATGCCGCCATTCAGGAGGCGGGCGAGTACTCGGCGTTGCTGGTGGAGAACAGCCTGCAGGCGCTGCAAGACCTTGCACGCGCGTGGCGCAGGCACCTGGGTACGCCTATTATAGGTATCACAGGCACGAACGGCAAGACAACAACAAAAGAGTTGCTGGCAGCCGTGCTGAGTACGAAGTTCAAGACACACTATACGCAAGGCAACCTGAACAACAGTATAGGCGTACCGCTCACGCTGCTGCAACTGACACGGGAACATGAGCTGGCTATCGTGGAGATGGGTGCTTCGCATCCCGGAGACATCAAGGAACTGGTGGAGGTAGCCGAACCGAACTGCGGACTGATAACGAACGTAGGTAAGGCGCACTTGCAGGGTTTCGGCTCGTTTGAGGGTGTGATGAAGACCAAGGCGGAGTTGTACGATTATCTTCGTGCGCATGGCGGTTTCTGCTTCCGCAATACGGACAATCCCCATCTGGCACAGATGGCGGGTGACCTCAAGACGGTTGCTTATACCTCAGGCACGATGCCCGAAGGCACGCAGCTGGTGGGCGCGTACAACAGCGAGAACATACAAGCGGCGCTGTGCGTAGGCGAGCACTTCGGTGTGAGCCGTGACAGAGGATTGGAGGCTATCCGTGCCTACGTACCGTCGAACAACCGTTCGCAGCGGATGCAGACGGAAAAGAACACCCTGATTGTGGATGCCTACAACGCCAACCCGACATCGATGACTGCAGCCATTCAGGCATTTGAAGATTTGAAGATTCAAGCGCCCAAAGCATACATCCTGGGTGCTATGAGGGAACTTGGCGAGTACAGCCACACCGAGCATCAGAACATCGTGAACATGCTTCTGGAGCGCAAGGCGGACACCGTGCTGCTGGTAGGTGACGAGTACCGCGAAACAACAGCACCTTATCCGATATTTTCCAATGTCAATGAGCTCTGCGAACACCTGAAGCAGCAACCTATAACAGGCTGCACGATCCTGATCAAAGGCTCACGCAGCAATAAACTTGAACAAGTCTTACCGCTATTATGAAAAAGCCTCTAATAATTTCTCTGATTGTCATTCTGCTCGCCGCAGTCGGCGTGCTGACCTACCTCTTTTTCGCACAGAAACAGGAGATGACCGAGATGGTTGAGCAGATGGAATATGAAAAGTCTGAACTGGAGGACGAGTACGAGGACCTTGCCATGCAGTTCGACGGTTACCGTACACCGGATATCCACAACGACAGTCTGGCGCAACTGCTGAACCAGGAGCAGCAGCGTGTGCGTGACCTGCTGGAAGAGTTGCGTATCACCAAGGCGACCAACGCTCGGCGCATAGCCGAACTGAAGAAGGAACTGGCAACCGTCCGCCAGGTCATGGTTTCGTATGTCCACCAGATTGACAGCCTTAACCAGACGAACAAACGCCTTACTGCCGAGAACCGTCAGGTACGCGAGCAGTACGCCGTTGTGCAACAGCAGGCGGAGGAGTTACAGCAGCAAAATACCCATCTTGCTGAGAAAGTAACACGTGCGTCCATGCTGGAAATAACAGCTTTCCATGTTACGCCCTTGAACAAACGTGACCGCAAGACAAATAACCTCAACCAGATGCAGAAGATCCAGTTTGATTTCACCATCGGCAAGAACGTTACTTGTGAACGTGGTATAAAGCAGGTGTATATGCGTATTGTCCGTCCGGATGGTGAACTCATTACACTGCCCAACCCTGAACGCAGGTTTTTCTCATTTGAGAACGCTGAGATCGAGTATTCGCTCATGAAAGAGTTCGAGTACGGCGGCGAAGCACTGGATGACGTGCTGTACTGGACGGTTGGAGAAATCCTGTACAAAGGAACCTACAATGCTGATTTCTTTATCGACGGAGCGCTCATAGCCTCTTTCCCGTTTGAGTTGAAGCGTTAATTGCTTTTACATAATACAGGGGCGTGTCATTTGTTTGACACGCCCCTGTTTGTGTGTATCCTGCACATTCGGTTAATTAGTGCGCCGCTGCATGTTACTCCGGCAGCATTACCACTTCTATGCGGTTGCTGGCATTGACGAGTGCCTGCAAGGCTTCGCGGACTGACTCCTGTGTGATGGATTCCACAGTCTGAACGTATTGCTCGGCAATGTTCTCCCCGTAGCGGTAGTAGCGGTAGAGCGCCGACTGCCACCAGTCATTGTCCCTTAGGTTCTCCTCATGGTCCTTCAGCATCGAGGCGCGCTCTTTCTCCACATCACTGGCAAGAGGGCCGTTCTCAAGGATCGTTTTGATTTCTTCGTTGATTACCTCCATGATGCGGTCCTGCTTGTCCGGGTCGGTGTCGAACTGGATAATCAGGTACTGTTCGGTAGTCGGCACATGGCGCATGCCACCGCCTACACCTACGCCGTACGAACCGCCTTCCCGTTCGCGTACGGACTCCAGATACCGCGTGTCAAGCACGCGCCCTACCATCTGCAGGTTCAAGTGAGCGTATAAGCTGTAAGGTACGTCGTACAATGCATACTCAATACGGTTGGTAGCCGTACGGGTGGTCATCTCGCGACGGAAGTAGAGCTTGTTGTCACCTTCAGGATGGCGTACTTTCCAATCCACAAACTTCTCGGCTTTGCGTTTGCCTTTCAGACCACCGATCCATTGCAGAATCAGTTCTTTGGTTTGCGGGTCTTCGGGGTTGATCTGTCCTACAAAAGTGAATGTGAAATCTGCAGGGTTGGCGAAGCGCTGCGAGTAATATTCGAGCGCCTTGTCAAGATCCACATGCTCCAGCAGCTGCTCGTTCATTACCAGCGTACGCTCGGAATGACTGGTTGAGAATAGCGACAGCGAGTCACGGAAGATGGCTTTCGGGTTCTTCTCCTTGTTCTTGAGCTGGTTGCGGAGCATGGCCATCATCGTGTTGAATGCCTGCTCGTCACGACGCGGTTCGGTAAATCCGAGATATACCAGTTGAAGCATTGTTTCCAGGTCACGCACGGTAGATGAGCCGGACACTCCCTCTTCGTAATCATCAATGTTTGCGCGCACGTGCACCTGTTTGCCGGCAAGCGCTTTCTGCAAGTCGGTGTAGCTGAACGTTCCCAAACCTGACATTTCGACAATGGATGTTGCCAGTGCAGCCGACGGGAGGTCTTCTGTCGGCACAAGGCTCAGACCGCCTTGTGAAAAAGCCTCCATGATAATCTGGTCATGACTGAAATCCGTAGTCTTGAATACAACGCGCACGCCATTGTTCAGTATCCATTCGGTGGTGCCGACAGCGAGGTTGATAATCTGTTTCTTGATTTTTCCTTTCTTGGGAACGACCTCTACCAGCGGGCGTTCGATCTTTTCCGAAACAGGCGGCTCGATATCCATCTCCGGCATCGTATGCAGCATAGCTACTGCCAGTTCGGCGGAAGGGATGTTTACGCCCTCTTTCTCAACACCGGTGATGCAAACAATGATGTTCTCGTTCCCGATCAGTTGTTTCTTGGCAATATTGTTGATCATGTCCAGATCAATGAGGGGCAGCATCTGCTGCACGAACTCATGTTCGAATTCTATACCCGGTATAGGCTCGTTGTCCTCAAAATGACGGATATATTCGCGTGCATATGCGATGTTCTGGCGTGTCTGGCGGCTGTTGTATGCCTGCTCGTATTCCGACAGCATGTTTGCTTTCGCCACTTCCAGTTCGCTCTCAGTGAAGCCGTAGCGCCGCATCTTTTCCAGTTCGAACAGCAGGGCTTTGTATGCTTTGGTCTCCTGTCCTTCTTTGGCAACGGCGATGGCGGTGAACGCATCGCGAAGCTTGACGAGCTCGAAGTATCCCGCTCCGGCACCTACATACGGAGCATCCGGCTTCATTGCCGCCTCTTCGAAGCGCGTGTCAAGCATCGCGCTGATCAGGTCGCGGCAGCGGTCAAGCAGGTACGACATGTTCGTGCACTGCATGTAAAGCGGCGTCTGCGGATGCTTCCAGTATAGTTGGATGCGCGTCTGCTGCGCCTCTTTGTCTGTCACGATAGCTACAATAGGCTCCTCGTTGTCATCCACGCTGTACAGGGGACGCTCGCCGCGGTTGCTGCGCTCGGGTACGTTCGCCCACAGGGATTTGATTTTATTCTCAATCGCATCGACATCTATGTCGCCCACAACGATGATGGCCTGATTGTCCGGTCCGTACCACTTGTGATAGTAGTCGCGCAGTGCCTCGTAGGCGAAGTTGTTGATCACGGCTGTGTCACCTATCACGTCGCGCTTGCCGTACTGGCTGTTCGGGAACATCAGCTCACGGCTTTTTTTCCACAGGCGGCGGTTGGCATTTGAACCGGTGCGCCACTCTTCGCGTATGACGCCACGTTCGGCATCAATCTCTTCTCCCAACAGCAACAGGCCGCACGACCAGTCGTGCATAACCAGCAGGGCGGAGTCGATTATCCCTTCACGGATGGTAGGTACGTCCGACAGACGATAGACTGTTTCGTCAATCGAGGTGTACGCGTTGATGTTTCCACCGAAATTCACACCGATTGATTCAAAATAGGTTATGATCCCTTTTCCGGGGAAGTGCTCTGTTCCATTGAACGCCATGTGCTCCAGAAAGTGCGCCAGGCCGTTCTGGTGGTCCTCTTCGAGTACTGCGCCTACTGACTGCGCGATGTGGAACTCGCAACGTTGTTTGGGCTCTTCGTTATGACGGATGTAATACGTCAGGCCGTTAGGCAGCTGCCCGTAACGAACATCCTTGTCAATTGGCAGCGGCACGGGCTGCTGCGCCTGCAATGACACGCTCATAACCACGAGCGGAAGAATAAGTAGAAATCGTTTCATATATGTTTAGTATTAGCGTTAACAGGTCTTGTTCTGACAATCGGAACGTAAGGCGTTTACGCTCTGTCGAAAACTTTGCGCTGCAAAGTTATAAAAAAAAAATGACTTATGCAAGAGTTGACGGCAAAAAGAGTGTCGAAATGCATCTTTTTTGCCGAATGTGTGCAAATAACGGACAGACGGAAGAAAAAAATTCTGCAAAATTTGCAATTGTGGTATTTTTTTTGTAACTTTGCAAGCGGATACTTCTCATGAATAATAAATGTAATATAATATGACCCATCTACAACCATCGGGCGTATGGCAGAACTTTGCCAAGCTCACACAGATTCCCCGTCCGTCGGGCAGGAAAGAACAGATATCACAGTTCCTTGTGGATTACGGCAAGAGTCTCGGGCTCGAGACTCTGACCGATGCTATAGGCAACGTACTGATCCGCAAGCCCGCTTCGCCGGGGTACGAGAACCATCCGGGTGTTATCCTGCAGGGGCACATGGACATGGTGCCTCAGAAAAACTCCGACCGCGTGTTTGATTTCGAAAACGATCCCATTGAAGCCTATGTTGAGGACAACGGCAAATGGGTGACCGCCAACGGCACGACGCTGGGTGCGGACAACGGCATAGGCGTGGCTACGGCTATGGCTATCCTGGCTGACAGGAATGTCGTTCATCCGCCGCTGGAGGCGTTCTTCACGGTGGATGAAGAGACGGGCATGTACGGTGCGTTCGCACTGGAAGGAGGCTGGCTGAAAGGCAAGACACTGCTGAACCTCGATTCGGAAACCGAAGGCGAACTGTACATGGGTTGCGCCGGCGGTGTGGACACGACGGCAACGTTCCGGTATATCCCTGTTCCTGTCGAGGAAGGCGACATTGCTATCCGCGTGCGACTGTCAGGCTGCAAGGGCGGACACTCGGGCTGTGATATCCATCTGCAGCGCGCGAATGCCTGCAAGCTCCTGTTCCGGTTCCTCAAGGAGGCGGTCACCAACTACGAGGCCCGTCTGGCACGTGTGGAGGGCGGTTCGCTGCGTAACGCCATACCGCGTGAGGCGGAGGCTGTTATCACCGTTCCCGCTGAGGCCTACGACGACATAATGGCTCTGGTGGATGACTATGAAACCCTGTTCGTTACAGAGTTTGAAGGGATAGAGGATGCCGTCAGCCTGACTGCCGAACAGGTGGACTGCCCCAAGGTGGAGATGCCCGAGGATGTGCAGGACTTCCTCATTCACGCCATCACAATCTGCCCGCACGGTGTATAT
>Ga0265301_10003590_pt1 | contig 16288 bp, 7 predicted proteins | sample AusTroGonzalo_MG_2_FD_193488 | JGI IMG/M metagenome (GOLD analysis project Ga0265301, IMG submission 193488) | Bovine rumen microbial communities from tropical cattle in Woodstock, Queensland, Australia - Gonzalo_04 | ecosystem: Host-associated > Mammals > Digestive system > Stomach > Rumen ...
ACCCTTCACGCTGAGAATGCGCGACAGCTCGTTGACAGGCGACGTTCCAATATTGGTCTCGTTGAAGACATCGTTCAGGATATTCTTCCGACCGTTGAACAAGTCACTAACCTTAAATACAATGGTAGAGGAATCAGAGGCTAACGCCTCGACCTTCAGCGAAGCAATAATTGGGTCGATATAGTTGTCAGCTACAGAACGGGCAATAGCTGAGCCTGCAGGGGCTTCAGGAGTGATACGCTGCTGACGCACCAACAGGTTACCAGCCTTCCGATCCCACTCGAAGCGGATGCATTGGTTCTGATAGTTGATACCACGGTTCACGCCAGCCTCGTTCATCTCAGACTGCACCTGCTGGAGCTTGTTAGAAACCAGAAAGACGCGTTCAAGGAGACGGGTAGGCAGTTCCAGATATACAGTGTCGCCTCGGTTGATGACATTCATCACACTCTTCATCTCAACGGAGTCGCGACCCGTCAGCTGCTGATACTTGGATGCGGGCTTTTCCGTTTCCGTTACAGCCTGCTTTTTCTTACCGAAAAGATGGAGGGGAGAGGCTGCATCTACAGAAATAGTGCCAGCCGTTGCAAACAACAAGACCAATATAGCAGTCTTGCGGAATTTCTTGCCGATAACAGGGAGGCTCGACAACGGCAGGTCACGTTTGATAATGAATGCTACGAAGGCGATGATGAAAATCGTGTTCAATGCCAACTGTGCCCATGTAGGCAGATAGGCGGTGGCATACATCAAGGCTGTATAGACAGCCGTCATAGCAATATAGGCAATGATATCTTTCATAGGATAGGGAATAGGATTCTTCTTCTGACCAACGATATAGCTCAGCACCATTGCCGTTCCATAGCCAGCCACGCCGCCCCAGGCACAAGCCCAGTAGCCGTACTTAGGAATGAATAGAACGTTGACGGCAAAGAGCACCAAGCAGCCTGCCAATGAGAACCACGCGCCATAGATGGTCTTGTCGATGAGCTTGTACCAGAACGACAGGTTGAAGTAGACACCCATCATTATCTCAGCCACCATCACAATGGGCACGACACCGAGTCCTTCACGGTAGTCCTCACCTATTATATATTGTAACACGGGCATCCAACCCACCACACAAAGGAAGGCCAGCAGCGTGAAGATGAGGAAGTATTTCATGGCGGCGGCATAGTACTCGGCTTTGTCACCATCCTTGCTTTTAGCAAAGACAATAGGCTCATAGGCATAGCGGAAGGCCTGAGTAATCATAGCCATAATCATCGCGATTTTCACGCATGAACCATAGACACCCAATTGCACGTTGGCCTCGGCCTCATCAGGATAGACCAACGGAAACAGAATCTTGTCAGCCACCTGATTGAGAATACCGGCGATGCCCAATATCAGGATGGGCCAAGAATAGTTGAGCATCTGGCGCAACAATTGTCCGTCGAAATGCCATCGGATGCGGAAGAGGTCGGGAATGAAGAACAGCGTAATGAAGCTCGTACAAAGCAGATTGATGAAGAACACATAGAACACGGAGGTCTTGCCCAGCACGACGAAGTAGATAACATTCAAACCAATGTTCAAGAAGATGAAGAGCATCTTCAAAGAGGCAAAGCGGATGGCTCGTTTCTGGAAACGAAGGTAGCTGAAGGGAATGGCCTGCAGGGCATCAAGGGCCACAACGACTGCCATCATCTGCAGATAGTCGGGATGAGCCGTATAGTGTAAGACATTACTGATAGGGCCAATGAACCCAAAGACGAGCACCAGGAATAGTCCAGTCAGCGCAGCCACGGTAGCAAAAGCGGTGGAGAAGACCGTATCCGCCCAAGTCTCCTCCAACTGGAGGGGGGGCTTAGGCGCAGCAGAAGCCTCCCCCAGTGGGGGGAGGTTGGAGGGGGCTTTATTGGCAAAGCGAAACAATGTGGTTTCCATGCCGAAGGTCAGCAACACGAGAATCAATGCCGTATAGGCATAGACATTCGTGCTAATACCGTAGTCGCCCGATTCCTTGGGCATGTAATTGGTATAGAGCGGCACGAGCAGGTAGTTCAAGAACCTGCCGACAATGCTCGAAAGGCCATAAATGGCCGTGTCCTTAGCCAATGATTTGAGATTTGCCATACGTTTTCGTTATTTCGTTATAACGTTATTACCCAAAGAACATGTAACAGATAGCGATGGCGGCAATGATGCCTGCCAAGTCTGCCAAGAGTCCGCAAGCCACTGCGTGGCGTGTATAGCGGATGCCAACGGAGCCGAAATAGACGGCCAGGATGTAGAACGTCGTGTCGGTAGAGCCTTGGAACACGCAAGACAGACGACCCACAAATGAGTCGGCACCAAAGGTCGTCATAGCGTCGACCATCATGCCGCGGGCACCACTGCCCGAAAGGGGTTTCATCAGGGCAGTAGGCAGGGCTGCCACGAAGTCACCGTCAAGACCAACGCCATTCACCATCCACCTTACACCATCCACCAAATAGTCCATAGCTCCAGAGGCACGGAACACACCGATACCCACGAGGATGGCAACCAGATAGGGAATGATGCGGACGGCAGTAGTAAAACCATCCTTAGCACCCTCGATAAAGGCATCGTAGACATTCACCTTCTTGCGCATGCCAGCCAGAATGAAGCCAACGATAATCGTCATCAGCAGGATATTGGCAACGGTGGTGCTCACCTTGTTCATCGCGTCGGACGGCAACTGCGAGAAGCCCCATATAACGGCGGCTATCACAGCGCAGGCACCACCTAAGGTGAGCAACAGCGTACGGCTCAGCAGGTTGATTCGCTGATAGAGCGAGGTGACGATGATTCCCGCTAAGGTCGAGAAGAACGTGGCCAGCAATATCGGAATAAACACGTCAGTAGGCTGGGCAGCTCCCATCTGGGCACGATAAACGAGTATGCTGACAGGAATCAGCGTCAGACCCGAAGTGTTCAGTACCAGAAACATTATCATGGCGTTCGAGGCCGTGTCCTTTTTCGTGTTCAGCTCCTGCATCTGCTCCATCGCCTTCAGTCCCAAAGGCGTAGCCGCATTATCAAGACCTAACATGTTGGCGGCAATGTTCATAAAGATGCTGCCCGTAACAGGATGTCCCTTAGGAATCTCAGGAAACAGTTTGGTAAATACGGGCGAAAGCACGCGAGCCAGCACATTGACTACCCCACCCCGCTCGCCTATCTTCATAATGCCAAGCCACAGGGCCAACACACCGGTCAAGCCCAACGAAATCTCAAATGCTGTCTTCGACGACGAGAACGTGGAATCCATCATGGCAGGAAACACATCGAAGTCGCTGAACAACACCAATTTCACCAATGCGATGACAAACGCAATGACGAAAAATGCTATCCAAATATAATTCAATACCATACAAAGGGCAAAGGTACTGCTTTTTATTCAATTAGCAAAATTATATGCAAAAAAAAGGAGCGGTTGCATCGCGCAGCCGCTCCCAAACTAATGTTAGTGTTATCAGTATTTGATGATTCATTATTCGTCAACTTCATTCTTGTTTTCCTCAACATTCTGATAGTCAACATACTTCGGAGTGGGATTTACTGCCCATGTTACAGCAGCATTTGCAACCCATGCAGCAAAACCAGAATAAACCTTCGTAATGTTAGCATACTCTTCACACCACTTAGTACCAACGGGGCTGTTGAACTTACCAGCTGGTTTACCCTGCTCGGCTGTAATCTCAACCCATACACCACGTTTTTGGACAGTAACAAGAATACCATTGGCACCACCTGCAGTATAATCGTGGTCCTCAAGAACAAACTCCTTGTATGCAGGGCCTGCGTTTACACCGGTATTTACCATATAACCTCCAAGTCCCTTATCTGCGCTGTGAATCTCAACACTATTTGCAGGCTCACTAGTATTGTCATTACGGGTACCACCAACTCTGATTGGCAATGTGCCACCTGCTGCCAACAGCTTAATGTAAGCCTTACCGTCCTTGATGGCCCAGTCGAACACTACATCGTTGAAGTCCCAGTCAGAATTAGAATCAACGGTCAAGTCCTCGGCCATGATACGACCTTCGTAGTTAATCGTTGTTCCTTTTACTTTTGCAGGGCTAATACGAACAATCCAGTCGGTATAGACATCATCACCGTCACAGTGTTTGTCACCATAGAGATATCCCGCTACGCTAACACTTCCACTTTTGATGCTTGTGTAGTTAGGATTGCCAAAAGCATTTAGAAGGACTTGATCCGAAGGCAGGTTATTGTTATTGTAATAGCCAGAAAGAGAAACCTTTTGTTGTGCTTGTTCATACCCATTGTTATCTACTGGAGTAAAGTAGATGTATGTTGTCTCGGCTGCTTTCTCTGCATCTGTGTAACCTTTTTCGAAGTCGAAGCATACATAATAAAAACCCTTCAATGAAGAATGAATATTCTCACCAGGAACAATGATATATTTCTCGCTCAAATAGCTGCTTTGGCTATTGGTATAACGGAAACTTAAAGTGCCACTTTCCACCATCAGTGTTCTGCCGCCTTCACCATTTTCTTTCCAGTCATTGTTATCTGCACCGTTAAAATTGTTGCAGTGGGTCCATGTGCCAGCTTTTTCCAAAATCTCCAGCTTATCCATTTGGCCACCGCCAACAATAGTGGATTTAGCTCCGTTCTGGTCGGGATAGGTTTCAGTAGCGAGAGCCTTAACTCCATCGGCATTGGCATCATCTTTACCATTCCAAATTTGTGCTACCCAATACTTTTCGAAAGAAATCTGATCAACGGTCACTACATTGTTTTTATTATTAACATAATTGAAAACCCTGTTCATTTCTTCAATAGTAACTGGAGCATCGTATTCAAGGTTGAGTTCATTATGCCATTGGTTTCCATTGACATTCCAAGTACGAGTAAACGCACGGGTTGTAGAACCAAAACCCCAGTCCTGATTAGAGGCGGGCTGACCAAAAGCTGCAAGGAACTTTGCCTCGTACTCGGCCTTGATAATCTGATCTTGAGTGTAAACCTCAATGTCGTCATCGTGTGAACAACTTGTGAAACCAGCGAACAATGTTAACGCTGCAATTCCTGTCATCAAATACTTTTTCATTTTACTAAAAGATTTTTAAATGTTATTGTTGATATTGTTAAATGGTGGTGCAAAGGTACAAAAAAAAAACGAAAAACCAAACATTTCTTAAGAAAAAATTGCAAAAAAATGTAAACGATTAAGTTTAAGCAATAAATACACTAATAAAATCGCCGCTACCCCTCTTCGGATAGCGGCGATTTTTATTATATACCTATTTATTAATAATAAGGTTGTGCACCTGCCTTTTCATACCAGTCGGCGGCGACGCTTGGATCTCTGACGTAGTCGCGGAAGCTCTTCGGGCATCCAGAGGTGACGCTGTTGTACTTGATGCCGATGTCCTCACGTTCATCACACCACTGATAGGTAGTGTTCACCAAGATCTTGCTGGCGGGCCATCCTGTATGGGCAGTAATAAGTTCCCACTTCTCACCCTTCAGTACCATAATCTTCACGTCGTCATAGGTGCTAAATGAGCCCGTAAAGGTCTTAGTGACATAAGATTTGGTGACACCTGTCCTCCAATTGGTGTTAACCATAGTGCCCGTGGAAACGCCAAAGATGTTGTGAACCTCGTAATCGTTCCAATTGGTGCCCTGGCCATCCCAGCCCACAGTCAGTGGCAAGGTTCCGCCAGCAGCCAGGAACTTAATCTGAGCTTTGGTATGGGCAGTATTAAGACGAACATCAAATACCACATCGTTAAAGTCGAAGTCGCTGGCCTGAGTTACACTCAAGTCCTCGCAGATGATGCGCTTCCACTCACCCCATGTATCAGGCACATCAGGCTCCTCGGGTTGATCTAACCGTTCTGCCTTGGTTAGAGTCACAATCCAGTCGCTGTAGTAATGGTCGCATGCTGCCTGCCACTTCACCCACGTCTTCAAGTCGGTGGTGATGGGATGATAGCCGTCAGCAACAAGACCCTGGAATAAAGTCAGGTCAAGGCAAGTCTTGCCATCCTGCGTGGTTTTCATCTCATCCTCAGTAAGGTTTCTAACAATGCCACCATACATGTTGGTGTTAGTGCTGTAGAAAGCAACCTTTTGGTTATCAGCATCGCCAAGGAGGTAGGTGGGGTTGTAATACATGCTTGGATCCACAGTAACGCCTTCGATTGTTTTTCCTATCAGCTTAACGCTTGTAATATTGAGCGTGCCGCTTGTGCCGTCAAAAGTAGAGATGCTGGGACCGTTTCCATTCCAAGATTCGTTATTGAGATTCACTTCAACTTTGGTATCACCTACGCTAAATGAAGTATTCATAATGGACCCGTTGATAGGACTTGCCTCAAATTCAATCACCAACTTGCTGTACGGGCTCCAGTCGTTAGTACCTTGTTTAAATGTAATAGAGGTCCAAGCAGGGAAGTTGCAGACGATCTTTCCATTTTCTGTACCGCATGAAGCATTTTCGCCAGACCCATTAGGATTTCCGTAAGCTACATCCATGTTGAAGTAGGGGAAGAGATCAAAATCATCATTCTTTGTAGTCTCGGTACTCTCAGGAGCTTCGCCGATTGTCATCACCTTCGTGCCGTCCCAAGCATACTGGATGTTGTTGAGGTTGGGCACCTGGCTGAGCAGGGCGTAAGAATCCTGAATGATGTCAGACTCGGGAAGCAACTCATAGTCGAAGCCCATGAACGAGCGGTTCCACTTGTCGACAACAGCCTCACCAGGATTGCCGTTTGCAGCAGCCCAGGCATCGATAACGGCAGCGCTGACTAGCGCCATCTTGTCGTTATGTTGGTTATTGGTGCTTGTGTTACTGCCGCTGGTCTCATGATAGCCGAAGCAAGAGGTGTCGTCGACGTTGACCATCAGCGTAATCTGATCGCTGTGATAGGTACCGTTATTGACAGTCTTACCGTTATCAAGCACCGAACTTGGAGAGCAAGTGCCTGCGTTGAAGTCATTAATATGTGAGCAGGCAGTACCAACTGTAAGCTGATTCAGCGTCATGCCTTGATGAGTTTGGCCGTCAGCACCAGCAGTAGCCTCATGATTGCCGGTCGTAGGGGCACTGGTGCCACCAGTGTAGACCTGCTGCACGAAGAAATTGGCATAATGAGGATCTTGGTAACTCAGATTGGGATTAGCCTGGAAATACAACTTCACGCGGAGCTTCTGTCCCTCTGTCAGAGGATCGGGAACCACCCAACCGCCATATTCCTTATTGGGGTCGGCCCACTCGTTGTGGTTCATATTAGCACCGGCAACCACACTGCCATTAGCGTTAGTATACGTGTGAGTTGCAGGATATGAGGTATAATTTCCACTGGTATTTCCAGAACGTGTCATGCGGCTCTGAGCCGATTCCCCGAACCCCCAGTCCTGATTGGGAGCTGGCTGGCCAAAAGTCTCGATAAAGATACGATTATATTTCTCGACAACGGCATCGACATCTGCAGACCCTTCGTCATCGAAATCGTGGGAACAGCTGGTTAGCGCAACACCAGCAAAGAGTGCCACAGCCCCAGCGAATAAATACTTCTTCTTCATATCCATAAATCTATTAGTGTCGAATGTTTACTTGATTAATATTTTTTTTCCATTAACAATGTAGAGACCCTTACCAGGATTCTTCACCTGCTGACCACTGAGGTTGAATACAGCGGGAACATCATCGTTCTCAGTCGAGATTGCTTCGATAGCTGTTACACCGCCCTCGAAGATAATAGTCAGCTGACGAGCATTAGCACCGGCAGGAGCCTGCAGATAAGCCTTATTGGCAGGAACAGTAGCAGCATGGTTGCCAGTGTCGGCAAACTTCACGGTACCACTCTTTTCGACCAGCACGTATTTCTGGGGAGAGTTGATAGAAGTGCTCTGACGTACACCCACCAAGAGATTGTTTCCGTAGCTTTCGCCAGACTCTACCACCTCGATATTGGCCGAGGCATTAGCAGCATCGCCCTTGAGTACCAACGGGGTGTTAGCGGCAACGGCGCCGATGACCTGCCTCAACTTCACCTCGGTAGCGCTGTACTGGATGGCGATGAAAGCCTTCACGCTCTCACTGCCCTGGAAGTAAAGTGGCTGGGTGGAGTAGAAGGTGTTGTACTTCCATGAGCCCACGCTAAGGGGCTCATAGGTTTTCTCCTTAGTGTAATAGCCAATGATGGTGAGATCCTGTGCCGGCATGGTCTCCGGAACATTCTGCCATCCCGAGAAGGTGTAGCCCGTTCTTTCAGGTACGTCGGTGGGAGCGGTAATGGTTGCGCCGTAGGCCAGCTGGGTAGGCTCTCCATATACCTCGTCGCCAATCTTGAATGTCAGCGTGTAAGTAGCCTCAGTAAAGACAGCAACCAGCGTCAAGTCACTTGCCGGCATGTTACCACTAAGAGGCATATTAGCCCAGCTGCTGAATGTATAGCCGGCTTTTGTCGGAGGAGTGACAGTGGGAATTTCTGCCCCCTCAGCCACCTGCAAGGTCTGATAAACCGTCTGCTGGTCGTCCATCATAAAGGTCAGCGTATGCTTCGGCACATTCACAGGAGGCTCGTATGTCACCTTATATATAGTAAGTCCCCAGAACGAGATAGACATTGCTGTGCCATCGCTGGTAATATGATTCAGCAGGTTCTGCTTCGTAACATCGTTGAACTCAAACTCGAAGCACACCTTCGTGGCATTATAACCTGTAAAGGTGGAACTCTCCCTTAAGTCTGCATTGGGCACATTAACAAATGTGGGATGATCCCAATTACCGCCACCAGTCCACAGTTTCCAGTTGCTGGGGTTATTGATATCGGCATAGATACGCAAGATGCCTCCCTGGTCAGTACCGCTCACCCAACTGTTGGTGTTCTTGATGAACAAGTTTTCTTCAGTACCATGAACAATAGCAGGTGTACCATCCCAAATTACTGTCTCATTCTCACCGATAGTGAGATTTCTGGTAAACTGTGCGTTGACAGTCAAGTTCTCTGCAGGCATCGTCTCAGGCAGATTGTCCCAGCCAGTGAAGGTAAAGCCGTCCTTGGTCGGAGCTGTCGGAGCCGTAATAGTAGCACCAGCTTCCAATTCCACAACTTCACCGTATTGTGCACCATCCACCATATAGGTAAGAGTATAGGTAGAAGGCTGCTGATTGCTGAGAACGAAATCAGCATTGACAATAACGTTGTTGGCTGGCATCGTGAATGTACGGGTGTTGCCGCTGCCATTAAGTGTTATAGTCTGGTTATTACCATACACCGCGCTGATATTGTTCAGTTCGTAGCCCTCATTCGGGGTTATTGTGATGGTTACAAGCTGATCTGCCGCAGTTCTCTGTTTGGGTTTGTCAACAGATGCTGAGCCGTTTTCTCCTGCATTGACAGTGATAGAGTAGGTATCATAAGTGGTATTGTCTACAAAATACGCTTCCGTTACCTTTACCGAAGCATCGGTTGACGAGTTGTCACGGGCACAGCCGTAGATGGTCAGGTCAGCAATATTTGAAATCACGCAATTACCCCAATCTACATTCTCAAGATTAATCTCGATGTTGCCCGATGCATCTGGGGAAAGATTGTCGAATTCCCTTGTAGGACCGCTGGGTGGCCACTGGCCATTATCCGTCTTAAAGACTACCTTCAGCGTCTGAGCACTTGCATTAGACCAGTCGCTGACATGCAGATGCAGTTTCTTCCAGCTACTCAGGTCACCGCTAACGCCCACGGCTTCCATAAAGGTAAATGCTGAATCCCAGCCACCTGATCCCCAAGTGAATGTGTTGGTGGCGGCATTCCAATTGGCTGCGCAGTATTCTGGCGTTTTAAACGCAAGATACTGTTTAGCTTCATCCTCAGTGGAACTATCTTGAGTAAATATGGCGTTGACAGTCAAGTTCTCAGCAGGCATCGTAGCAGGCAGGTTGTCCCACCCAGTGAAGGTAAAGCCTTCCTTGGTCGGATCTGCGGGAGGTGTAATCGTAGCACCAGCTTCCAATTCGACAACTTCACCGTATTGTGCACCATCAACCATATAAGTAAGAGTATAGTTTGAACCAGATGCAGACTCAAACACAGCCTCTACAGTCAGATCCTGATCAGGCATAGTTTCAGGCAATCCTTCCCAGTGGTCAAAAACATAGCCTTCCTTTGTAGGATTATTCTCAGGAAGGTAGTCTGGAGCTATCGTTGCACCATAAGGGATGTTGTATTTACCATCGTAATAATTACCATCCTTATTATATACAATGTAGTGATGGTTCACATTAAACTGACCACTAATATTGACGTCCCACTTAGGCATGACCTTGTTTTCCGGATAGCCACTCCATCCACTAAAGGTATAGCCTGTCCTGGCATCAGGAGCTTCTTTCTCAGCAATAGTCTCACCTGGTGCATACTGTACAGTTTCCACCAACTCGTTGTCAATATAGAACTTCACGTCGTACTTACGAACAGTGAACTGAGCAACAACCTCAATATCATGATTAGGCATCAAACCGTCATCAGGCAGTCCAGTCCAACCAGTAAAGGTATAATTTTCTTTCGTCGGAGTTGGCAGCAAAGAGACTAATGTAGCGCCTTCAGCCACCGATTTAGTAGAACTCTCACCATCTACAGTGATGGTCAGCGTATGCTTTTGAATAATTGGGGCATCAGAAACAATCTCAACCTGAGTGATTGTTACCCATTCGCCAGTTAGTATTGCAGCAATATTATTTGGGTCTGAATTATTATATCCTACAATAGAAAGATCAACAGTACCACTTTCTGTAACCACCTCACTGCTAAAAACATTTTGACGGGTTGCTAATTTCAGGGCATATGTAGGCGTCCAGCCACTTTCAGGCTGAATGGTATATGTAACCCTAATTATTGTACTGCTAGCATCATAATCATCAAATGTTCCGTAGGGAAATTCCAAAGAATAAACACCTTCTCCTTGATAATATGGATCAGCCTGCACATTCGCCATACCCATAACCAAGGCGATGGTCATGAGCAGCATCCTGAATATCTTATTCATTGTCTTCATATCTTGTTTCCTCCCTTTCATTATTCGTTAAACTTCAAATTGCGACGCGAAAGGACTTCCTCGTCCTGATAGCCTCCAGTAGTAATGGTTCCACCCTTGCTACGATAGGTGATGGTGGGGCCTTCAGTACTCAGATAATCTATTACAGGCTCCATGGAGCGCTCCGTATAGGTGTCCTTCGGATGGTAGAAAAGTTTGGAATCGTCTTTTCTGCCCTCCCAGAACTTTGCCGACGTGCCGACATAAGACTTAAAGTCAGGATAGGCATCGGCAATATCCTCGCGCTCACGACACCACTTAGTGCCGATGGGAACAAGAATTTTGTGAGGAGCCCATCCCTGCTCAGCCTTCAGCTCAAGGGTCGAACCATCAGAATACTGCACCTTAATGGGAATCTCCACAATGCTCTTGTATGTGAAATCGGTACCTAACGGTACGGGGTCGGGGTCGGGATCAGCCGTTACGTTGCCATAGGTTCCGTTCTCCTTATCAGCAATGGTATTGATAATCGTAGTATATGAGTTATGCCCCAGCACATCGTGAACGTCATAACTGCCTGCAAGCGTCAGGGGCAGCGTTCCACCAGCGGCCAACAGCACAATCTCCGTACTATAGGTAGGATCATCATAAATGGTCTCGTCAGGCAGAGGTACATCGTCCTCAGTCACCTGAATAACGGTATACGTCTGCGTTTTGGTGACGTATGCGTCGAACACCACATCGTTGAAGTCCAAGTCGTTTCTACTAATCTTACCCAAGTCTTCACAGAACACGCGCCCCTGCTCAACGAGCTGAGTCAGCTTATATTTTAACTTCGTCGTCTTGATAGTAATTTTGTCCTCAGTCTCTTCACCCTGGTCAATGGGAATGGTAATCTCGTCGCGCAGCAGACCCGGGGTGATGCGTACGATCCAGTCAGAATAGTAGCCGTCGGAAGCACCGATAACAGCCTTAAAGCCATCGCGGTTCGCGATTTCCACAGCGTCAGGACTGTTCGACGAGTTGGGCTGGATACAGAACATGTTCGTCTGGGCATTGTCAAAGTATGGGTCAGTAGGCATTTTGGCCTCATAATCAAAACCGACGAACCACATGCCCGATACGTCGGACGACTCGCCGTTGACGGTCGTCGAGCTGTCCCAGCCCTGTATGACGTCACCAGGGATGATGACATACTGGTCGTGATGCTGGACGCTACCCTGCGAGCTGTGAAAGCCAAAGCTTTCGGTGCTGGAATTGCGGAGCAGCATAATCTGGTCTTTGTGGTAAACCTTCTGGTCGTTAAAGTCGCTGCCTTTCGAAGGATCCAGCGTACCGTCCCATACATCCTGATTGGGGGCGCCACCACTATAATTGGCATTGTTGAAATCGAAGATGTGGTCGTAAGTACCGTCAGACAGCTGGCCTGCCATCAGGTAGTCGGTCTGCTCAGAACCTATGACCTTCTCGCCGTTACCAGCGGTATATTCCTCCAAGCAGTCGCTGTTGGCACCTGAAAGCTCGGTGTGGCCCTTGTACACTTGCTGAACAAAGAAGTCCGTATAGTGCAGGGCAACACCATCCGGGTTCTTGTGCTGCTGGAACCAGCGGCGCACCTTGTCTTTCTGCGCGCTGGTCAACGGCTGCGGAACGACATAGGGTTGTTCTGAATTAGGAACACCACTCGTTCCCCACATGTTTGCATTCGGGTATGCAGCACGTGTCAGGTCCTGTGCAGCTAATGTGGTAAAGCCCCACGTCTGGTTAGGGTCAATAGCTCCGTAGGCATCCACGAATGTTTCCTGATAAGCCTGAACTTTGCCGTCAACAAGCGGCGTGTAATCAATGTCATCATGTGAGCAGGCTACTATAAATCCACCAAGGATGAGAGCAGCAGCTCCTCTCATTAAAATCTTCTTCATGTGTTACGTAACTTTATATAAATCCGAATTTATGGTGCAAAATTAATATAAATATCCATAAGTTGTATTATCATTCCGTTAAAATACTTAAAACAGCACAAAAAAATCGTCATTTGTACGGATATTTTTGTAATTTTGGCATCGAATTAGAGAAAAAACGATGAAAAGTCCATTTAGTTATATAATTGGTATATTAGGTTTAGGGTTAGTCTTAACTACTTTTTCCTGTCGGGGGCAGAATATGTTCGACGAGGAAGAGTACAGTAATTTGATGGAAAAAGAACAGACTGTAGACAGCATAGACCAAGGTCACACCTGGAAGCTGACAACCGAATATACCGTAGGTATCAATGCACAGGCCTTGAATATAGGTGCCAAGAAGGTTCAGATATGGGATGCCAATGCCGCGGAAGGAGAAAGTACCACCATCTTTGCAGAGCAAAGCATTGCCGATGGCGAACAGAAATTCTTCGTCTTCAGTGCCCCCAGCATCCTGACCAACTTCTATGCCGCCATTATTGACAAGGACGGGAAATATACCATAGCTAATTTTTCAACTCGCAACATGGAGGCAGATTTTTCGAGTCCATTGGTCAAACAGGTTGAAATAAACACGAAACTCATTGGTTACCAGACATGTACATGTTGCTTCGAGGATGCATTCCCTACTGCAGGCGACTATGACTATAACGATTTGGTACTACGTTTTGCCTATGATCGTCCGGCAGAAAACAAGTTGAGGATTTACGTCACATTGGCGGCTGTAGGAAGTGATGCCCAAATGGCTGCTGCCGTCAGGCTACTGGACTACAACTATGACGACATTGAGAGCGTCACCACCGAAGAAAACATAATTTTTGACCAGAACTATCCTTCTGAGTGGAGATACATGATTGAGAGCACTGATCTGCTTGTCAGAGGCAATCACGGCGAAGCTGTCCTCAGACTCTTCGAGGACGCCCACTGGTCCATCGCTGGCGACCAGCGCAACAATGTAGGTGTTCTGCAGCGCAGGAACTACAACGTCAGCAAGACTTCGGGCGGCAATTCCTACATTGTGAGCCCGCGTACCTTGTCTTATGTCATTACGTTCAAGGACCCCAACCTTATCGACCAGTTTACTTTGGGACGTATAGACCCCTTTGCCATCGTCGACTACAACAGCGCCTGCTACGAAGTACATGCAAACTATGAATACCGCGCTTCAGAGGTGTTGCAATATAACACATACACCACGAAGACCAACCTCCTGCCTTGGGCCTTGATGATTCCGAGCGGCGGATTCCGTTATCCGCTGGAGGGCATACGCTTAGGATACTTTAAAAACGGAGACCTCTTCGGAGCTTATCTCATTGAAAACCACTCGTTTGGCGAATGGGCAGCGAACCATACCAAGGCACTTGACTGGTACAATTACCCAACCGTCAACATGGTATATTAATAAGGCAAAAGTGAAATAAGAAATCAGCAACTTACGAAAACGTAGGTTGCTGATTTCTATTGTGGACCAGGTAGGGCTTGAACCTACGACCTCCAGATTATGAGTCTGTTGCTCTAACCAACTGAGCTACAAGTCCGCTTTTGCGGCTGCAAAGGTACACTAAAAATATTAAATCTCCAAATTTTTTTTGTAAAATAGCAAATTATTTGGGATTTCGCTCAGTTATTCGTACCTTTGTGCCCTCAATGAAGACCATCTATCTCAATAAACTGACAAAAGGTCTGGAACCATGCGTGGCAACCATAGGTTTCTTCGACGGCGTTCACTTAGGGCACCAACATATTATTAATAAGGTGGTAGAGACAGCACGCCGTGAGAAACTACTGTCGACGGTAGTCACTTTCGACTGTCACCCCCGTCAGGTGCTCTGTCCAGACTGGCATCCTCAGCTCCTATCCACGCTTGAGGAGAAGACCAAGCTGCTCTCACGAACAGGTATCGATCAATTAGTGGTACTCAGTTTCGACGAGTCGATGGCAGCTTTGTCGGCCTTTGATTTCATGGACAAGGTACTGCTTCAGCAGTTAGGCGTCAGGATATTGGTAACTGGCTATGACAATCATTTCGGTCATCGTCAAGCAGGGATTATGGAGGGATTCGACGACTATGTGCGATATGGACGCGAAATGGGAATGAAGGTCTTACAGGGAGATCCGTTTGACGCAGGTGCTGTTCGTGTCAGCTCCTCCAAAGTTCGAAACCTACTGATGGAAGGACGTGTGGAACTTGCCACACAATGTCTTGGCCGCCCTTACACCCTGACAGGCACAGTGGTTAGCGGCGAACATATAGGTACGGGCATGGGCTATCCCACAGCCAACCTACAGCTTGCAGATGCTAACAAACTGATACCTGCAGCAGGAGCCTATGCCGTCAGCGTTCTCACAGAGGACTCCCCTACCCCCAAATACGGCATGATGAACATTGGCAGCCGCCCCACATTCGGAGGAACTCACCAGACATTAGAAGTTCACATCCTCCATTTTGCAGACAACGTGTACAACCAACAACTGACCGTTTCGTTCATCAGTCGCCTACGTTCCGAGATGAAGTTCGAGAACCGCGAAGCCCTTATGAATCAGTTAGAAACCGACGCCTGTCAGGCAGAAAAGATACTTAACCAATCTCAAGTATTATGAAGAAAGCGATTATATACCTCGTGGTCTTTGCCGCCATTCAGTTGATTGTACCCCAACTCATATTAAGGACGTATAGTCTCATTGCAGGTTCAGAGCCTGAGATGAACGCCACCATGATGATAATCTCCCTGACAGCGAGCAGCATTGCAGGCATTGCCCTGTTCCTCTACCTGAAATGGGCAGAAATATCACGAAGCTATATACGCTCACGTCCTTGGGCAGTTCTTTTCTGGTGTGCCATAGCTGCCTTCGGAGCCATCATCCCTTCGAGTTTCCTGCAGGAGGTGATGCCAGAGCTGCCAAATATTGTTGAAGATGAATTCGACATGATTCTACGTAATCGCTGGGGCTATTTTGCTGTTGGCTTGCTGGCTCCTATCAGCGAGGAGCTGGTGTTCCGAGGTGCCATCCTACGTGCTTTGCTCCGCTGGACGCCCCGCCATTGGGTAGCCATCGCTATCTCTGCAGTGTTGTTTGCACTCATTCACGCCAACCCAGCCCAAATGCCCCATGCATTCCTCATTGGCCTACTCTTAGGCTGGCTTTACTATCGTACAGATAGTATTGTGCCTGGTATCGTCTATCACTGGGTCAACAACAGCGTCGCATACGTCATCTATAACCTGTATCCCGATCCGTCGCTCAAGCTCATTGACCTGTTTGGCAGTCAGCGCACAGTGGCAGCAGCCATCCTTTTTTCG
>Ga0265301_10003591_pt1 | contig 16287 bp, 13 predicted proteins | sample AusTroGonzalo_MG_2_FD_193488 | JGI IMG/M metagenome (GOLD analysis project Ga0265301, IMG submission 193488) | Bovine rumen microbial communities from tropical cattle in Woodstock, Queensland, Australia - Gonzalo_04 | ecosystem: Host-associated > Mammals > Digestive system > Stomach > Rumen ...
TACCGCCACAGTCCGCCCCAAGGCCAACGGAGGCAGCATGAGCTCGGGAAGCAGCAACAGCGGCGCTTCGACAGGCTCAGCCACCACAGGCAGCAGCTCAAGCGGACGCACGGGCAACAGCAGCTCAAGCGGCAGAGTCAGCGGCTCAACCAGCTCCAGCAGCAGCCGTCCCGCAGCTACCACAAGCAGCAGCACCAGCGGACGCACAGGCAACAATAGCTCAAGTGGCAGAGTCAGCGGCTCGACCAGCACCAGCGGACGCACGGGCAACAGCAGCACCAGCGGCAGAGTCAGCGGCTCGACCAGCTCCAGCAACAGCCGCCCCGCAGCCACCACAGGCAGCAGCTCAAGCTCGAAGAGAAGCAGCGCTTCGACGGGCTCAGCCACCAGAAGCGGCTCAAGCGCAAGCAGTGCAAGCAGCAGAACCAGCGGCTCAAGCGCAAGCGGACGCAGATAAGAAGAAAAAGGATAAAAAAAGAAAGGCGACCCTCGGGCCGCCTTTCTCATTGTAATCAGTCTCGTTTCCCGTCAAGTGTATCCACGATAGCATCCACCAGGTTGTAGGCACCGTCGTAGACGTCTTTCAGCGTGGCGTCGAGCATATAGGCCGGCGTGGTGAACACCAGGTTGGCGTTGTCGGCAACGACGTCGCCATGCTCGGTCTGCACGTGGCTGGCGCCCATCTTGTAGATGTTGTCGGCATCCGGGGTGCCTTCGTTGCCCAGGGTGACGCAGACCTCGGGGATGAGCTTGGCGAACATCACAGGGGCGATGCACATCCCGCCGAGGGGCTTATGGGCCTGGTAGGTCTCAAGGATGGCACGGGCCACATCGGGCTGCACCTCCATCTCGGCGCCTTTGTAGGCATAGTCGCACAGGTTCTTGGCCACGCCATAGCCACCGCTGAACAGCAGACCGTCGTAGTCGGCGGCCTTGTATTCCTCCACGGGACGCACGTTGCTGCGGGCAAGACGCGCTGCCTCATTCAGGATGTTGCGCTTGGCGTTGCACACCTTCTTGTCGGTCAGATGGTCGATAACCTCGGCCTGGGGACGATTGGGGGCGAAGCACTGGTATTGGCAATGATGCTGCTCAAGGGAGAGCAAGAGGGTGATGGCTTCGTTGATTTCGCTGCCGTCCTTGCGACCGCAGCCTGCGAGTATTACTGCAAATTTCTTCATATCGGTGATGTGATTTTTAAATGATTGTACAAAGTGAATTATCGGTCCCACTCGGGCGCACGTTTCTCGAAGAAGGCCTTCATGCCTTCCTGTCCGGCTGGCGCGACGCGCTGGGCGGCGATGAGCTGCGAGGTCTGCTGGAAGATGGGATTGTAGGGGTCGGCGGTGCCGCTCACCAAGCGCAAGAGGTGCTTGCACTCGGCTATGGCATCGGGCGAGGCGTGCAGGAAGTGGTCGATATACTGCCGCTCGGCGTCAAGCATACCGGCTTCGTCGACAACGAGGTTGACCAGGCCGAAGGCCTTGGCCTCGTCGGCAGTGAAGCGTCGCCCCGTCAGCATCAGCTCCTTGGCAGCCGTGTTGCCTATCTTGGAGACCACGAAGGGTGAGATGGTGGCAGGCGTGATGCCCAAGCGCACCTCGGAGAAGGCGAACTTGGTGGAGCCCTCGGCAATCACCACGTCGGCAGCGGCAAGGATGCCGTTGGCGCCCCCGATGCAGGCACCGTGGACGCAGACGATGACGGCCTTGTTGCTGAAATAGACCGTCTGAAACAGCTTGGAGAGGCGCTCGGCATCAGCCACATTCTCGCTGTAGCTGAAGCCTGCCATCGCTTTCATGTAGGCCAGGTCGGCACCGGCACAGAAGCACTTGCCGTTGCCCTTCACGACGACGACGCGGATGTCGTCGCGGCTGTTGAGCCAGTCGAAGACCTCGGTCAACTCGCCAATCAGCTCGGCATTCAGCGCATTGCGCACCTCGGGGCGGTCGAGGTTGACCCAAGCTATACTCTCGCCCAATTGTATTTTAAGCGTTTTGAAATCCATAGCTTTATCGTATCACACTGCAATATTCGGAAAAATTTGGCTACCCTGCGCAATCATTCCGCAATTTTTTCGTTACTTTGCAGTCGGTAAACGATAAGAAGAATGGAAGATAACAACCTCAATAACGGACTGGACGACCTCCTGAACATGTTCAAGAAGATGATGGAAGGTCAGGACCTGGATGCCATACCGGGCATCAGCGACGAGCAGAAAGAACAGCTGAAGATGTTTCTGGAGGACTTTGACGAGATGAAGGACGAAATGAAGGTGGAAATCTATAAGCTCGACCCCTTCTCGAAACAACTGGTAGGGATGGTGATGGGCCAGCTGAAGAACATGACAGGCGATGCACAACCCGCCGAGCCACAAGCCGCTGCCCCCCAGGAGCCGCAACCCAACAAGGAGAAACAGCTCACCGACATCCCCGGCACCACCGAGAACCTGGAAGCCCGTCTGGCTGCCATCGACAACCAGCTGCGCCAGCCCAACCTTACCGACGAACAAATCAACGACCTGCTGGACCAACGTTCAGCCATTGCAGAAGAATTAAAGACAAAATAAACAATGAAACGCATACTGCTTACCCTCATCGCAATAGTCATCTCGGCGACTTCCTTCGCCCAGCTGATTGCCAACAAGACCGACAACAAGGTTACCGTCGGCTTCGACCTGTTTCACGACTTCCAATTCATCCCCAAAAGCAGCACCACCAACTGGGACGCCCGAGGCTTCAACCAAGGCGTGAGCTGGTGCGTCACCTACAACTTCCCCTTGGGTGAGAGCACGAAGCACACCGTCAGTATCGGCGCTGGCATGACCCACCACAACTATTACTCCTTCAACCGCATCCTTAACCCCTACTCGACCGACACCCTCGTCATCAGCGATTCGTACCGCGAGGACGAGAGCTTCAAACGTGCCAAGGTGAACGCCAACTACGTTGACATCCCTTTGGAGTTGCGTTTCCGCATCAAGGATCAGGTGAAGATTGGCGTGGGCTTCAAGCTCGGCATCCTGGTGATGGCCAAGGCGAAATATGTGGGACCTGATGAGGACGGCTACATCGTCCACCACAAGGACATGTACATCAAGAACCTGGAGTCGTACACTTACTCAGCCACCTTGCGTGTGGGCTGGAGATGGGTGAGCGCCTTTGCCGCCTATCAGCTCAATCCCGTGTTTGAGGTGGGCCACGAGGCTCCGGTGATTCACCCGCTCTCGGTAGGTCTCTCGTTCTCACCGTTTTGATGCGTTCTTCCTGGATCATAGAGCAGGCGCAAGCGATGGGCTTTGAGGCCTGCGGCGTGGCACAAGCCACTGTGCTGAGCGAGGAGTCGGCCCACATGGAGCAATGGCTCGAAGGCGGGCATGAAGGCGAGATGAGCTACTTGACCCGCAACCGCGAGAAACGCTACGACCCGCGCCTCTTAGTAGAAGGCACCCGCTCGGTGGTGACGGTACTCTACAACTACTTCCCGAAACAAACCATAGGAGACGGCGAACACTATAAAATCGCCAAATACGCCTACGGCGCCGACTACCACGAGGTGCTGAAGCAGAAGATGCGCCAGCTGCTGCAACGCATCGAGACGCAGACAGGTCCCTTGGAAGGCGTGCGTGTCTTCGTGGACTCGGCTCCCGTCCTCGACCGCGCCTGGGCGGTGCGCTGCGGACTGGGCTTCATCGGCAAAAACACCACTCTGATACACCCCAAGCGGGGCTCTTTCCTCTTCATCGGACATCTGTTTCTGCCCATCGCGCTGGAAGCCACGGGACAGCCCCTACCCAACCACTGCGGCAGATGCACGAAATGCCTCGATGCCTGCCCCACCGGTGCCCTCGACGAACCCTTCCACATCGACGCAAGGAAATGCCTCTCTTACCTCACCATCGAATATAAGGGCAGCCTCGAAGGGCAAGACCCAAAACGCTTCAAGGGCTGGATGTATGGCTGCGACATCTGCCAAGACGTCTGCCCCTACAACCGCTTCTCCTTGCCCAACAGCGAGCCAGCCTTCCAGCCTTCGGAACAACTCGTGAAGATGCGGGAGGAGGATTGGATAGCACTCGACAAAGACAGGTTTGAGACCCTCTTCAAGCACTCTGCCATGCAACGTGCCGGATACGAGGGACTGAGGCGCAATATCGATTTTATCTCAGGGGTGAATAAAGGTTGTAAGTAAGTGTCAGTTGAATGACTTTGTTGTAGGAATGGTTGAAAAACCATTGCGGGCTGGGATTGGTCTGCATCGGCGTGAGGGAATACATCATGCGGGCACCTATCCCGAGATGCTCCGTGAAGTTGTAATGCAATCCGAAGTTGCCTGTCACGGAGAAGAAATTCAGCCTCCATTGCTGCGAGGCAGCCTCTATCTCGCCATGATAGCCCAGCAGGAAGTCGCCACTCAAGCCCAGCTCAAGCGACAAAGCCCTGAGCGGCTTGCCATAGACGGTGAAATGTCCGAAGTCGTAGCGCAGCATCACGGGGATTTCAGCATAGTGCAGCTTCAGGTTGTAGGCGGGATAGTTGTATACCATCACCTCTTTGTAGGAGGAATGGGCGCCCATCTGGGTGTATTTCAACTCCATCTGCAGCGCGAAATGCTCCCCCACAGGCAGGTTGACGTAGGTGCCTGCTGTCAGGCCGAGTTTGTGAAAGCCCGCGTAGCTGTCGCCGTCCACCTGACTGAAGGTGGCACCACCGATAAGGCCTGCATTGAAGGATTGGGCACAAGCCACGCCTGAGAGCATCAGGACTGCCAGCACCGCAAGAATCAGTTTCTTTCTCATGATTGCAAAGGTTAGTCTCCCATCAACACGCAATAGTTCTGGTAGCGTTCCATGATATCAGCCACAAAACGGTAGGTCTCGCCACCACGCAGGTAGCCAAACTTACAGCAGGTGTCGGAGAGGTATTTCGACTTGTTGAGGATATAATAGTCCACGTTGTCGTCCCACACATCGGGCGACTTGCCGAACTTGCGTGCAAGACGCTGGGCGTCGAGCACATGACCCAGTCCGGCGTTGTAGGAGGCCAGCACGAACTTCACCCGCTCGGTGCTGTCGGCCACGCTCTTGCTCAAGGCTTTGTCGAGATACTTGATGAGCTTGCCGCCCGCTTCAAGCTGCTGGACGGGCGACGAGTCGTAGTCGATGCCGTAGCGGCGCATCACCGAGGGCATGAGCTGCATCAGCCCGAAAGCCCCTTTGTCGCTCTCAAGGTCGGCCCTGAAGCGCGACTCCTGATAGATTAAGGCAGCCAGCAAGCGCCAGTCCCAGCCTATCTTGGCAGCGGTGTGCTTGATGTCGGCATCGTAAGCCGAGAGGCGGCTGTTTGATGCCTCGCGGCGCCTGGTGATATAGCGTCCATTGGTGATGTAGCGCGTCATAACTTGGCGCAGCTGCTTCTGCTCGGCACCGGCAATCCAGTCGTTGATGGCATTGAGCAGCGTCGAGTCGCGCTCCTGACGCACCGCCCAGCCTATGGGGTGCTCCAAACTGACAGCGAGCTTGGTGTCCAAGCCGTTAAGGCCGGTGGAGGCCATCTTGGCGATGTATTCGTCGACGATGGTATAGTCAATCAGGCCATCGTAGACGGCGTGGATGAGCTCGATGCTGTTCAGTGTGTCGCATTCCACGACGTAGACGGTATCGCCTATCACCTCAGAGAGGTATTCCAGCATCCTCACCGCATGGCTTCTTCTCGTCACGTGTATAGTACGTCCAGCCAGGTCGTAGGGCGAGCGCAACAGCTGGCTCTCCACCTCATTCGCCGTCGACATCGAGCCCCAGTCATGAGGCAGACGCTGCACCAAGACACTCTTTTGCAGGAAGATGGGGTTGCTCATGAAGTATTTCCGCTTCAGCTCCTTGGTCAGGCCGACGCCTGTGGCCACCACATCCACCTTGCACGAGTCCAACAGACAGAAGCAGGAGTCCATGTTGTCGTTCACGATGACTTCCAGCTTCAGGTGGTTGGCGTCGCAGAAGCCCTTCAGCAGCTCGTACTCGAAGCCTGCGGGGTGGGCGTTATACATGTTATAGTTGATATCGCTGCAGTTGGTCACAGCCACCAGTGTGCCGCGTTCCATCAGACGTTGCATCACAGTCAGCGTGTCGTCGGGCTGAGGGGGAAGCTCCACAACCACTGTTTCGGTGTTTACATCAGGGCTGGTTTGGACTATCTCAACCTTCTTCAAGGGACTGTCTTCGCATGAAGCCAGCAAAACCAAGGAAAGCGCCAAAACAAGACTTTTATATATTCTGGTGTACATCTTTTCTGTAGTTTGGGGCGGCAAAAGTAGTAAAATTTCGTATTTGAGAGAAAATCCTCACGCGATTGGGGGGAATTTTGTACTTTTGCACTCGATTTTTGCACCCATTTTCGATGGCTAAGAAGATACAAGACCCTGACTTTTGGTATTCCTTTCTCCTGTTGTTTGTCAACAAGAGTACGCGCCGTGCCTACCGTCGCTTTGAGGTACACGGCAAGGAGAACCTGCCCAAGGAAGGCGGTGTCTTGTTCGGCGTCAACCACAGCAACACGCTGATGGACGCCCTCGTGCTGCTCTCATCCGACAATGTCCGCAAGGTGTTCATCGCACGAGGCGACATCTTCAAGAATCCCTTTGTGGCCAAGCTGCTCAATTTCTTACGTATCCTGCCTATCTTCCGCATCCGCAACGGGGTGGCGGCTGTACGCAACAATGACGACACTCTGAACAAAGCCGTCGACGTCATCCACGACAGCGTCGACCTCTATATCTTCCCTGAGGGGATGCACCGCACCAAGCACTCACTGCTACGCTTGGGCAAGGGCCTGTTCCACATCGCCATCGACGCCAACAAGCAGTTTGGCGACCAGAGGCCCATCTACATCGTCCCCACTGCCATCGAATATGGCGACTACTTCCGCTACCGCAGCACGGCACTCATCAACTTCGGCCAGCCTATCAACGTCACCGAGTTCCTCAAAAACACCCAAGAGGAGAACGAGGCTGTGACCATCAACCAGCTGAAGGAGCTGCTCGGCACCGAGATTTCGAAGCTCTTCACCTACATCCCCGACGACGAGGACTACGACGCCATTTGGGAAATTGTGAAGATGAAGAACGAGAAACGCGCCGGAGGCCTCTACAAGAAGATGCTGCGCAACCGCGACACCGTCAGCAAGGTGCTGCAATACCGTGAGGAGCATCCAGAGGAGGCACAGGAGCTTTTCCGCCGCGTCGTGGACTTCGCCGAGAACCGCAAGAAAGAGAAGATTTCGGTGATGTCGGTGGCACGTAAATATCCTCTCGTCAACTTCGTATGGAAGCTGATCGTTCTGTTGGTGGGACTGCCTTATTACTTGGCCTCCGCCATCGTCGACCTGCCCTTATGGCTCACCACCAAGATTATCCGCAGCAAGCTGAAAGACCCTGCCTTTGGCAACACCGTCAGCTATGCCGTCAACCTGGTGCTCTTCCCGATTATTTTTGTCACGGGCACCATCGTGGCTTACTGCAACCTGCCTTGGGAATGGGCAACGGTAGCCACTGTGCTGCTCTATTACTCCTACTGTGTCTTTGTTGACTACAACGAGTTGCTGCGCCGCTGGGTCTCCGATGTACGCTGGACTTTCAAGATGCGCTTGCGCAAACAATACGAATCACTCAACCTTAACAACCTGTTCTGATGTCACAACGCTGGATTATCCCCGACATTCACGGCTGCGCCAAAACGGTCAAAGCCCTCCTTGAAAACAACCTGAAGGTCACCAAGCACGACCAATTGTATTTCCTTGGTGACTATATCGACCGCGGTCCCGACGGGAAAGGCGTCATCGACTATCTGATGCAACTGAAAAAGGACGAGTACGAGGTACACTTCCTGAAGGGCAACCATGAGGACCTGTGCGTCACCGCCTACGAAGCCGACCAGAAACGCAAGCTCTTTGGCGGCAAGCACAAAGAACAGAAGGAATGGGAAGCCGTGGGGGCCAAGGAAACTCTGGAAAGCTTCGGGGTGAAGCACCCCCGCGAAATACCAAAACTCTATATCGACTGGATGAACAGCTGCCTGCCCTATATCGAGTTGGAGCATTACATCCTGGTGCATGCCGGACTGAACTTCAACCTCAAGGACCCCTTTGAGGATACCGAGAGCATGATGTGGACACGCAAGTTTAAGGTTGATTTCGACAAGTCGCACGGCAAGAAGGTGATTCACGGACACATCCCCGTCGATTACAGCTTCATGAACCTCGTGGTGGAAAACAACGAGACTTACGACTTCATCGCCTTGGACAACGGTGTCTATGTGACCAACCAACCCGGTTTGGGCAACCTGATGGCTTTCAACCCCGACACCAAACAGTTGGTAGCCCAATCCAATATGGATATGTAATCCCCGCTCAGCGCGTCGCCACCACAGCGGCGTTCTTAAACTGTTTCACCTTACCTTTCATGCTGAACACTTCGGTAACGACGACGTAGACCCCTATGGGGACGCGGTTGCCGTTGTTGTCGGTGCCGTTCCAGATGAGACTCCCCTCCTGCCCCACCAGCTCGCCTTGAGCCAAATGGCGCACCAACTGACCCGCCACATTGAAGATATAGGTATTCATCGTATAGCCTGCCTCGTCGAAACGGTACTTGATGAAACACACATCATCTATGCCGTCGCCATCGGGTGAGAAGACATCGGGAGTGAGGGTGATTTCGTCGTTTGACGGCCCGGCATTCTGCCGCATCGAGTTTTCGTAGCCAGGGGTACCGAAATGCACCCTTTCGGCAGCAGAGTGCCAGTTATCGGCATCCATCGAAGGCTGAGTGAAGCTGATACGCTCCAGGGCAACGCCTTTGGTCTCTTTCAGCAACGGATAGTGCATCTTTTCGGAATAAGCCATCTGGTCCACCAACAAGCCGTCCTTATCCATCAGCAGTGCCATACCTCCTGAGTTGATATAACTCGGGAATGAGGTCGTCTGCACGAAGTTGTCCGTGGGACAAGCATATTGCTGCCCCACGATTTCACTGTTGGTGGAGAGCAGCACGTAGGTCTGTGGGAAGAACAAGCGGCTTTCAGTGCATATCTCTTTCAGAGTAGTGTCAGGCGGGTTGGGGAAGCTCTCTTTGACAACGCCAAGCCTTAGGGTACTGAGGTCGAAAGTCTTGTCAGTATTGTTGTAGAGTTCCACATAGTCTACCCCAGGAGCGATGGGATTGAAGAGAATCTCATTGATGAGGATGTCGCCTTCTTCCACCTCGTCGGGGAGGCGGAAAGAGATGGTGACATCGAAGTGCATCGTGTTGTCCCAAAGGTCTTTGAGGCGACTCACCGTCAGTTGGTATTCGATGCCGGTGACGAAGTTGCGCTCATAGCTTAGAAGGATGGTTGCATGGTTCGCGCCAAAGCTCACCGACAAAGGATAACCCATCCCGTGATCAACGGAATAATGCTCTGGCGAAAGGGCTGTAGCTTCATCCAAAGTCTCATCAAACGACAACTGAAGATGCGAAGGGCTGAGTGTCTTGGAGGACAACAGCATAGGTGGCTCACAGTCCGGGATATGGAGTCCGACAAAGACATCGTCAAGATACACCTTATTGGCGTTACTTGCCGTGTAAGTGGCGCAGAGTCCAAACCATCCCGACCTGTTCAAGCTTTCATCCTGCCCTTCTGCCTCAAGGAGATAAGCACCTGAGTCGTCGTAGCACGTCAGGAGCATCCAATGCCCCTCGCGGTCACAGAGGACTTTTACCGCTACCGAAAACGAAGCGGCGATAGCCCCTTCCCTTCCGCGACAGATGCTGTGTTCCCCTTCTGCATCCTTGCGAAACAGCTCGATGGCATCATTGCTACCTGCCTCGCCGAAACGCAGGAAATAGCCTTCGGCTTGTGACAGATTGGCGTTGTCGGCACAAAGCCATACGTCGGTGAAGTTGTTTCCCGACGGGGCAAAAGCCTCCCGTAGCCAGAATCGCCATTCCATGGTCTCGTATTCCGTCACTCGGGTAGCTATCCAAGCTGTCCCTGCCGCTTCGGCATGAAGCTGTAGCTGTCCTTTGTCGTTCACGATGAACTTATCCACCATACCCATCCACGTGGGATTTTGCGTGAAGTCGCCATCTGAGAAGTCGTCGGTGACTTGGGCAAACACGGTTGCAGGAAAAAGCAGCAAGAAAAGCAGGAGTTTTTTCATGAGTAGATGAGCCTAAAACAAGTAGAGACGCGACAAATCGCGTCTCTACGGTTTTCTGTGATTTTACACTAAGGTTTATTGTTCCACTTCTTCCTCAACGCGATCTGGCTGGGGTTCGCTCTTGCGAATGTCGAGCTCGTCGATGAGGTTGGTGGCACCGGCATACTTGTCGATGATGAAGAGCACGTAACGCACGTCGACGTTGATGGTGCGCTGCAGTTTGGGCTCAAAGTTGACGTCGCCGCTCATGGCTTCCCAGTTGCCGTCGAAGGCCAGACCGATGAGTTCGCCCTTGCCGTTCATGATGGGGCTGCCTGAGTTACCACCCGTGATGTCGTTAGTCGAGAGGAAGCAAACCACCAGTTCGCCGTTGTCATCGGCGTATGTGCCGAAGTCTTTCTTCTCAATGAGGTCGATGAGGCGCTTGGGGGCGTCAAACTCGTAATCACCGGGGACATACTTCTCAAGGATACCATTGGCGGTGCAGATGTAGTCGTAGTGCACAGCATCGGCAGGCATGTAGTCCTGCACCGAGCCGTAGCTCATACGCATCGTTGAGTTGGCATCGGGATAGAGGCTCTTCTCGGGCTGAGTGGCGGCGTAGTACTCGCGCAGACCCTTCACGAAGATGTGGTCGTTCTCAGCGATGGTTTGCATGGCCTGACGGTAAGCCGGAATGCCTTGCATGATGACTTCCATCATCGAGGTGTTCATGATGTAAGCATAGTCGCTGCCGATTTTCTTGGGCTGGGGCTTGGCCAAGAAAGCCTTGATGCTCTCAGGCGTGGCGAAGATGGAGTTGGTGTAGACCTCCTCAGCGAAAGCGTCGATGTCGCCCTTGAACTTCTTGTCGATGATGTTGTAGATTTCAGGCAGTTCCTCACCCTTGAAGGCGTTCTTGAAGCACTTCAGCATCTCGGCGAAGGTCTTCTTTTCCACTTGCGGGTCAGTCTCAGCAAAGAGCTCGTCCACATCCATGGCCTGGAGCAGCGTGAGAGCCATCTCCTGCTCTTCCTTGTTCTTCGCAACATAGGCCTGATAGTAGCTGTCGAACTGGGCAGCGATACCAGCGGCACCAATGCCAGAGACGAAGTTGGGATAATAGATGTACTTGGCCACTTCGCCCATGGTCTTATAGGCCTCCTTCAGGTTCGGGAGAGCGTCTTTGTATTCGGTCTTGTTGTTCTTGTTCACCCAGTTGGTGAAGTCCTTCTCCAAAGCGACCTTGCTTTCGCTCACCTTGTTCTTGCGGAGCATCTTGCACTGGCCGATGAAGTTCTTCCAGGTGTTGGCTAAACCAGCGTGGTTGTCGGCATACATCAGGTTGATGTGCTCGTCGACCTTCATGTATTCTTCCATAGCGGCGAGTTGGGTGCCGAAGATGTCGATGATGGCGGGATAGAAAGTGTTCACATTGTAGTCAATGCCATAGCTCGACATGTAACGCTCGGTGCTGCCGGGGAAGCCCCAAATCATGGTGAAGTCGTCCTTCTGCACGCCGTCGAGGCTGATGGGAAGGTGGTGCTTGGGAGTCAGCGGCACATTGTCCTTGCTGTAAGCGGCGGGGTTGCCGTCCTTGTCAGCATAGACGCGGAAGATGCTGAAGTCACCAGTGTGACGGGGCCACATCCAATTGTCGGTGTCGCCACCGAACTTACCGATGGATGAGTTGGCCACACCCACGAGACGCACATCCGGGAACACCTGGTAGACGAACATGTAGTACTCATTGCCCTCAAAGAAGCCCTTGATGACGGGGTTGTACTTACCGTCTTCCGAAGCGGCGGTCTCCAGTTCCTTAATCTTTTTACGGATGGCGGCCTGCTGATCCTGATAGTCCATACCTTCCTTCACCTCATCGAGGATGACCTTGGTGACGTCCTCCATGCGGATGAGGAAGCTGGCAGTCATTTCAGGAGCGGGAAGCTCTTCACCATAGTTCTTGGCCCAGAAGCCATCGCGCAGGTAGTCGTGCTGGTCGGAGCTGAGCTTTTGGATGGCACCGTAGCCGCAGTGGTGGTTGGTGAACAGCAAGCCGTGCTCGCTGACAATCTCACCCGTGCAGAAGAATCCGCGTGGCATGGGGTCGCTGCCCAAACCCACGATAGCATCCTTCAGGCTGCTGTGGTTGATGCTGTAAAGCTCTTCAGGGGTCAGTTGCAGCCCCATCTTCTGCATGTCAACATAATTCAGGCGCTCGACAAACATCGGGAGCCACATGCCTTCGTCGGCATACACGCGACCCACCGAAACCATGATGGCCATCGCGATAATTCCTAATACTTTCTTCATTGAATCGAATTTATGTTTGTTTGTGATTTCTCTGTCTTTGTCTCACTCTTGATGACCTCCACCTTCTTGTTCTCGCGGAACCACTGGGTGATGTCCTTCACGCGACCATCGGACAGACGTTTCATCATTCTTTGGTTGGTAGTGGCGCTGTCCAAAGCTCCAAGCTCAGCCACGTAACGGCCCAACTTGATGTAGTCGAAATGGTCTGTCGAGACGTTTTGCGGCAGGTCGTTCTTGCCCGAGTACCAGGCCATCTTCAGTCCGGCATGGGTCGACTTCAGCTGCCAAGCCAGCTCAGCCACTTCCTTGGGTTCGGCGTCGCCACCCATGAAGCACACGCAGGTGATGCCCGACTTGTATTGCTCCACCAAGCGGTTCAGCTCTTTCAGATCCAATATCTCGCCCACATCTTCCCACAGGTATTTGCTGTGGCAGCCGGGGCAGGCGTTAGGACAGTTTGTAATGTTGATTGCAAGTGTCACCTCATCAGGAACTTCCTGAAAGACGATATCATAATTAGCGTATTTTAGCATCTTTCCATCTCCATTTTACCATAATGACGGCGGCTCGCCTCCTGTTGGCGTGGCTCGCTGAAATTGCTGACGCGCTTCAGGTAGCCGATGATGCGGGTCAGGTAGTCGATATTGTGGCTGTGGCACACGGGGCATTCCTTAAGGTAACGCTTGTCGATGTGTCCGCAGTCGTTACAGATTGTGTTAGGCACGTTGAAGGTGAAGTAGTTGCACCCCTCGCGGGCTGCCACACGCAACAACTGACGGTACTGATCCTTGGTGAGGTGTTCCTCCAGGTTGCAATGCAGCGCCGAGCCACCGGTGAGGTGCTTGATATACTTCTCGCCATGCAGGCGGAACTTGTCGAGGACATTGGTGTTGGGGTCTTCCACGATGTAGAAGTAGCTGTTGTAGCAGTCGCGGTGTACCTCGTAGCCATCCTCCTTGTCCCACTTGGCGTGTTTTACGCCGACGTTCTCGGCAGGAATCATCTCGCAGTTGAACATCAGGCCGTCCTTCTTGGAGTAGTATTTCTTGTTGTACTTCTCGATGAGACCCAATACCTCCTGCACGAAATGTTCATACTCGGGGTTGTCCGAAATCTTGATTTTCAGGAACTCGGCAGCTTCCACCAAACCGTTCACGCCAATGGTGAGATACTGGCGACCCAAGTTGATGTAACCGGCATCAAACAAGGGCAACATGCCTTTATCTTTCAGTTCCTTCAGGTTCTCGTTGTAGCAAATCTGCACCTTGTGGCACAGGTCGACGATTTCCTCAAGGAAGGTGAGGTAGTGCATATTGTTGCGTGCAGCGTACTGTATGCAGCGGTTCAGGTTGATGGTGAGCACGCTCTTTGAGCCCGTGCTGACACCACCGGCACCCAGCGTGTAGCTGAATCCATTGTCCTGAATCTCGTTGCGCAGGCGGCAGCACGACGACAGCGAGTCAGCATTGTCGCTCAGATAGGTGAAGAACGAGTGTCCCTCGGCATACATCTCAGCGGTGAAGTCGGCCCATTCCTGGTCAATCACGTCGCCGTCCTTCGAGAGCAGTGCCATCGTCTCCACGGGGAAGGTCAGCACACTCTTCAGACGCTCGGCGTTAAACCACTTCATGAAGCGCTTTTGCAGCCAGCTGAGGCTCTCCCAGTCGGGCTTTGAACCATCGGGGAAGTAGAAGTTGCCGAACAGCGACTCGAAGTAATATTTGTCGTAATAGGCAATGTTCCAGAACACTGACTGGTAGTTACGCGCGCCCGCGGGTTGATTTAAGGAGTAGACAATCTGCTGGAAGCAGTCGGTAATCACCTTGTCGATGGTACGCGGCTTCAGTGAGTGGTCCACCACCTCGTCGGCACGTTTGTAGTAGTCCGTGCCGTAGTCCTTGCCGATGAAATAGTTCATATACATCAGGAACTCCGGAGTGGCGCAAGCACCCGAGAGCTGCGAAGAGACCATAAACACCATGTTGATGAAACCACCACAGAACGAACGCAGCTTGGTGGGGGCCGTCGAGTTGCCGCCTATCGAGCTGGTGCCTTCATTCAGCCAAGGGTACATGGTGATGGAGGCGCAATAGTTGGCCAGACTCGTCTCGTCGTTCTTATAGATGAAGTGGTTGTTGAGAAGATAGAGGTAGCGATCAGCCAGCTCCTTGCCGAAGAGCGACTTGATGCGGTCGGTCAGCAGGCGGCGGTTGATGCGGATAAAGCTCGACTTGGGCAGCTCGCCGATGAGGGTGGCGATATTTTTCTTCTCCACGTTGGCGTTGGCGTCGTACTTCGAGCCCGTGGCGGGGTTCAAAGCATTGACGTAGTTGCTGAGGAAGTCGATTTTTTCGCGTATCTCGCGGTCCTCGGTATGCTTCTGGCGATACAGGATGTAGTTCTTCGCCACAGTATAATACTGTTCAGCCATCAGGGCGGTCTCAACCTGGTTTTGGATTTCCTCCACGGTGATCCCATTGGTGACACGCACGCGGCTCAGAATGCCGTTCAAGTCCTCGTCGGTGGCATAGAATCCCGAGGCGAGAAAGGCCTTGCTGATGGCGATTTTAATCTTGTCTAACGAGAAGGCTTCCTGCTTGCCGTCTCTCTTGGTGATGTATAGTCCTCCGTTGCTCATATTGTGTTGCTCGTTTTCTAAAATATTTATAATCAAAGCGTTCCATTTCTTGGTTCATAGTGAACCTTGTCTTGCAAAAGTAGTGGATTTCGTGTTTTCCTGTCAAGTGTTTGACAAGAATTTTTTATCAACAATTTATCAACACTCTAAATCGGTGATTTACAATAGGAGTCACTCGGAGAGGGGTTTTTGTCACACACAGAAACCGCAAAAAAGAATTTTCTTATCTTTGCGCCCAAAATGTAAAAAGGTATCTCGATGCCCAAGAAAAAGAAAATAGAAAACAAGCTCAGCACGTTCACCAGTGTCATCCTCGGCATCTTCGCCGACCAGCCCTTCCGTCCTAAAAACTATAAGCAGGTTTGCAAGCTGATGGGCATCAAGGACCAAGCTGGTAAAGACGTGGTATACAATCTCCTCATCGACCTCAACAATCAGGGGCTTCTGCAGGAGACTCGACCCTATAGCTACGTGATGAGTCCTGCCGGCATGGCTCAGTTCGGACCCAAGACGAAATATGTGGAAGGCACCGTGGAGATGAAATCGACTGGCAAGGCCTACGTCATCCTCGATGATGGCGAGAGCGAGGACATCTTCATCGCCGCCAACAACACCTACAAGGCTTTGCACGGCGACCGCGTCCGCGTGGCAATGTTCCCCAAACGCAACAACTCGAAGCCGGAAGGCGAAATCGTGGAGGTACTGGAACGACGCCATACTGAGTTCGTCGGTCTGCTCAACATCTCGCATGGCTACGTCTACGTGCGTCCCGATGTGGAATGGATGCCTGTCGACATCTTCATCCCGCGTGGCGAACTTCATGGCGCCAAGGACGGACAGAAAGTGATAGCCCACCTACTGGACTGGCCTGACGGCTCAGGCAACCCCTTCGGCGAAATCATCCGCGTTTTAGGCCAACCCGGTGAGAACGACGTGGAGATGGAGAGCATCCTGGCTGCTCACGAATACCCCATCGACTTTCCCAAAGAGGTGGAACGTGAAGCTGCTAAGATTCCCTCGCGCATCACCAAGGAAGAGATCAAACGCCGTCGTGACTTCCGTAAGGTGTTCACCGTCACCATCGACCCAGCCGACGCGAAGGACTTTGACGACGCCATTAGTCTGCAAAAGCTGGAGAACGGACACTGGCAAGTGGGCGTACAT
>Ga0265301_10003596_pt1 | contig 16269 bp, 13 predicted proteins | sample AusTroGonzalo_MG_2_FD_193488 | JGI IMG/M metagenome (GOLD analysis project Ga0265301, IMG submission 193488) | Bovine rumen microbial communities from tropical cattle in Woodstock, Queensland, Australia - Gonzalo_04 | ecosystem: Host-associated > Mammals > Digestive system > Stomach > Rumen ...
AGAAACGCCACTATGTGGTACAGATGGCAGATGGCAGTTTCCAGAAGAGCGAGAAGTGGTGCAAAAAGGCGATAGGGGAGTAAAACCCTACCGCCTTTTAACGTTAGTGTATAGAAGGGGATTTACTTTGTAAGCTGCATGACGGGGAAGATACTGAATTCAAAAAAAGGATAAATCCTTGTTCTGTTCTTAACTTTTTTGTACCTTTGCACACTGTATGAGAATAAATGTAGTTGTAACTTCGATTTTAAAAAACTTATGAAGATAAAATTCTTATTACTGTTCCTGCTTTCTTTGGCAGGATTGTGTGCAAAGGCTGAAACGACGCCGCAGTGGGTCAGTGACCTGTTGGAGAAGAACGAAGGCTTGATTGACTCCATTCGTTTTTACCCCAAAGACCCGAAAGCACCTCACTTGACGACTTACGTCATTTATTATAATCAGCCGATGAATCACGCCATGGTCGGCAGTCCGCACTTCCACTTGCGTGCTCTGCTTACCGTTGACAACACGGTAGATGCCATCAATGCCGTCAACCACGTCTACTGCTCGGGCTACAGCATCGATTCGGAATCCTTTGAGAGGCCCGACTCCTCGTTTGCCCATTCTATTGACTGTGCCAATGAGATAGCTCATCGCTACAAGGCCAATTACCTCCAGATAGAGCACCGCTACTTCCAGTACTCTGCGCCCGACAAATGCTGGGAACAGCTGGATGACTGCCGGGCCGAGGAGGCCGCTCAGGATTTCCACGCGCTGTTTGATGCTATGAAGAAGGTGTTCAAGGGCAAGTGGGTGATGAGCGGCGTCAGCAAGGGTGGCACCACGACCCTGTTGCAACACACGTTCTTCCCCAACGACATGGATATCTTCGTGCCTTATTCCGCACCCTTCTTTGACACCGACCGTGACCGCACCATGCAGAAATACTGGTATGAGAACGGCTGGAGCAAGGAGTTCCGCGACGAGTTTTCCAAAATCCGTAAGAGCTGTTTGGACAACATGGAAAAAATCTTCACCCTCTACTTGAAGATGAACATAGGCCCAAACGATACCGAGGCACGGCGCGACACGCTCTTTGGCCACTATCTCGGCGCCATGGCCCTGTTTGGCAGTAAAGAACACTGCTACAGCGACACCACAACCATACGTCGGCAGATGCACATCAACGACAGCATCCTGAAAGAGAAAGGCCTGGTGTATGGCGACACCGTCTATGCTTTCATGTTGGAAAGAAGTACCTTCTCGCTCGACAGCCTTCCCAATTGGATTGACACGCTGCGTGCTTACCCAGAAGCCAATGCCAGAATCAATAGAAAGTTCGTCAGCAAGCACGATTTCAGGCCGTTCGGCGTTAAGGAAGAAGAATGGTTTGACGGTGATTCAATAAACGGCAATGCCTACGAATACCAGTCGAAGTGCGAACTCGGATATTACGACGTCCGTTTCGACCTGCTCTTCGATAACCCCGAAGACGGGGAAGAGTGGGATGAATTGTGGCAAAAGAAGTATGGTTGCCTGCGCGACAGAGATACGCCTTTCTTCAAAACACGGACCTTCAGCCGTGCACTCTACGACCAGGCAGTGGAAACCACGAAGAATGCCACGAAGCCCATCATGTTCGTCTACGGCCTTGACGACACCTGGACGGGGGCTGCCATGAAGGACGAATTCATCAATACCAACAACGTGCGTAAGTATATCCTGCCTGACCAGAACCACATGGTTAGCTTTACATCGAACACCGACCCTGCGAAATGTACTCAGATGCTGCAGTTCCTCGACCAGGTGCTCGGCTCACCGGTTACCAGCATCGGCATCTCCGTCGCTGACAACGAGCAGAAGGCCGGCTATAGCAAGGTGATGGAGAACGGACAGATATATATCCTCCGAAACAACCGGAAATACACGTTGTCAGGTGTTGAGGTGAAGTAACACAATAAAGTTGGGAAAATACCGTTACTATTGAGTAATGGGACGTATATTGTGTTATCGACTGCTTGTTGTATGGCTGCTGTTGGCTGGTGTCAACAGGGTGTTTGCCGTGGATTTTACGCTTAAGGGTAAGGTCGTTGACAGTGACGGTAATGGTATAGAACTGGCGTCGGTGGCTTGTGTTGAGCAGGGAAAGGTGACGATGACGAACCTGAAGGGTGAGTTTAATGTCTCCCTCCAATCGGCTGATACTGTGAAGGTAAGGTTCTCGATGATTGGCTACAAGTCACGAATACGTTCTTTCGTCCGCCCCAGGGGTAACCTCACAGTCCAGGTGGTGTTGCAGCCACAGGATGCCTTGGAGGGTGTGACCATTACGGAGCGTCGGCGTCAGACCACTGGTACGGAACAGCTCGACATCAAGGACATCAAGAACAGCCCGTCGGTGACAGGCAATGCCGTTGAGGAACTGATTCAGCAGCAGGCGGGTGTGTCGACTCACAACGAGCTGTCGAGTCAATATAATGTGCGTGGCGGTTCGTTCGACGAGAATGTGGTGTATATTAATAATGTAGAGGTGTATCGTCCGCTGCTGATCCGTTCAGGCCAGCAGGAGGGACTCAGCGTCATCAACTCAGACATGGTGGAGAAGGTAGGATTCTCGACAGGTGGCTTCGAGGCCAAGTATGGTGACAAGATGTCGTCAGTACTCGATATTACCTATCGTACGCCAGAGCGTACCGAGGCATCGCTGACGGGTTCGCTGTTAGGAGGCAGTGCATACGTGGGGTTGGCGGGAAAGCATCTCACCATGAGTCATGGACTGCGCTATAAGACCACCCGCTACCTGCTGGGCTCGCTTGAGACGAAGGGTGAATACAAGCCCAACTTCCTTGACTATCAGACATATATCAGCTGGAAACCCAGTAGACGGTGGACGGTTGACATCATTGGCAATATATCCGAGAACCACTACAACTTCACTCCGACGAACCGCGAGACCAGCTTTGGCACGATGCAGGACGTGAAGTCGTTTACCGTTTACTTCGACGGTCAGGAGAAGGATATCTTCCGCACATACTTCGGCACGATGTCGATAGCCAGGAACTTCAGTGACTCGGCTTCGGTGAAGCTGCTGTATTCGGCGTTCCATACCAAGGAGCAGGAGACGTATGACATTCAGGGACAGTATTGGCTTGACGACGCACAGTCATCGGAGAGCCTGGGTGTGGGAACGTATATGGAGCATGCCCGTAACTATCTGACAGCCAATGTACACAGCTTGAAGCTGATGGCCAATAAGCGTTTCCGCCGTCATGATCTGGAAGCAGGTGTGACGATGAAGTGGGAGCACATCAAGGAGCAGTCGCGGGAATACGAAATGCGAGATTCGTCGGGTTATTCCATTCCTCATTCTGCCACCCGTCTTGACCTGATCTATACGCTGATTTCGAAGCAGGACCTGAAGTCGCGTAGGATTGAGGGCTATGTGCAGGATACCTACCGATGGTCATCGGGTGATGACGACAATGCCGGGACGTATTACACCTTGAACTATGGTGTGCGCTTCAGCAACTGGTCGTGGAACCGTGAGACCACCGTGTCGCCCCGTCTTTCGTTGGCTATTGTGCCTTCGTTCAATCAGAACGCCACGTTCCGTTTTGCCACGGGACTCTATTACCAGGCACCGTTCTACAAGGAACTGCGTGATACGACGACTGTTGGCGGGCGTACCGTCGTCACCTTGAACGAGCGTATCAAGAGTCAGCGTTCGCTGCAGTTTATTGCTGCCTTTGACTATCGTTTCCGGATGATGAACCGTCCCTTCCGCTTCACTACTGAGGCCTACTATAAGGCACTGTCAAACCTTGTGCCCTACAATGTGCAGAATGTGAAGGTGACCTACTACGGCGAGAATCTCTGCTCGGGCTATACCATGGGACTCGACTTGAAGCTCTTCGGTGAGTTTGTCCCAGGTACCGACTCGTGGATCACGTTCTCGCTGATGAAGACTGGCCAGAAGATGAACGACAACTACGTGCCGCTGCCTACAGACCAGAGCTATGCAGTGAATCTGCACTTTACAGACTACTTCCCAGGTACCGACCGTTTTAAGATGACCCTCCGTCTGGCCTTTGCCGACGGTCTGCCCTTCGGTGCTCCTCACCGTGGAATAGAGCAGCAGAGTTTCAGGGCGCCGGCCTATAAGCGTGCCGATATCGGTATGGCGTGGCTGGCCTATAGAAACCTTCAGAGCAGGACGTTCAATGTGCGCCGTCTGTGGCTTGGCGTTGACTGCCTGAACCTGTTTGGCATCTCGAATGTGAACAGCTATTACTGGGTGACCGATGTGAGCAATCGTCAGTGGGCAGTACCCAACTATCTTACCGGTAGACAGATTAACGGTAAGATAACGGTTGAATTCTAAGGGGGAAAGCAGGTCAACATGTAATGTAGTTGCAAAAAAAAGCTAAATTATTCGATTGTATTCTTTTTTTGTTGTATCTTTGCATGTTGAATATGAAGGACAACGCATGGACCATATAAGAAACTTTTGCATCATAGCCCATATAGATCACGGCAAGTCGACCCTTGCCGACCGGTTGCTGGAGGCAACCAACACCATCCAAGTAACTGAAGGTCAGATGCTTGATGATATGGATCTTGAACGTGAACGTGGTATCACGATTAAGAGTCATGCCATCCAGATGGAGTATGAGCGAGATGGGCAGAAGTATATTCTGAACTTGATTGACACGCCGGGACACGTGGATTTCTCGTATGAGGTGTCGAGAAGCATTGCTGCCTGTGAGGGAGCCCTGCTGGTGGTCGATGCTACCCAGGGTGTGCAGGCACAGACGATTTCGAATCTGTATATGGCAATAGACCATAATCTGGAGATTATTCCCGTCATCAACAAGATTGACATGCCTTCGGCTATGCCCGACGAGGTGGAGGACGAAATCGTCGACCTCATCGGCTGCGACCCTTCAGACATCATTCGTGCCAGCGGCAAGACAGGCGAGGGAGTAGGGGATATACTCGATGCCATCGTGGACCGTGTGCCTCATCCTGTGGGCGACCCCGATGCTCCGCTGCAGGCCTTGATCTTCGACTCCGTGTTCAACTCGTTCCGCGGCATCATTGCCTATTTCAAGATTGTGAACGGCAGTGTGAAGAAGGGTGACCTGGTCAAGTTCTTCAATACCGGTATGGAATACGATGCCGACGAGATTGGCGTTCTGAAGATGGACATGATACCTCGTCAGGAACTCAGGACGGGTGATGTAGGCTATATCATTTCGGGTATCAAGGATTCGAAGGAAGTGAAGGTGGGTGATACGATAACCCACGTGGCAAATCCTTGCGAAGTTGCCATCGAGGGCTTCCAGGAAGTGAAGCCAATGGTGTTTGCCGGTGTCTATCCTATTGATCCTACCGAATATGAGAACCTGCGTGCTTCCTTGGAGAAGCTGCAGCTCAACGATGCCTCGCTCACCTTTACTCCGGAATCGTCGGTGGCGCTTGGCTTCGGATTCCGTTGTGGCTTCCTGGGCCTTCTCCACATGGAGATTATTCAGGAGCGACTGGACCGTGAGTTTGATATGGATGTCATTACCACAGTCCCCAACGTCAGCTATATGTGCTATACCAAGCAGGGTGAGGAAAAGGAGGTTCACAATCCGTCGGGACTGCCTGACCAGACACTTATTGACCATATTGAAGAGCCCTATATACGAGCCAGCATTATTACGGCAGCCGACTTTATCGGCCCCATCATGACCCTCTGTCTTGACAAGCGCGGTGAACTCATTGACCAGCAGTACGTCTCGGGCAATCGTGTTGAACTGCACTTCATGCTGCCGTTGGGCGAGATTGTCATCGACTTCTACGACAAGCTGAAGAGTATCTCCAAAGGCTATGCTTCGTTCGACTATCACGTTGACTCGTTCCGGCCCTCGAAGCTTGTGAAGCTTGATATCCTGCTCAATGGTGAGCCTGTTGATGCCCTCTCTACGCTGACCCACCAGGACAATGCCGTTACCTTTGGTCGCCGCATGTGCGAGAAGCTCAAGGAGCTCATACCGCGTCAGCAGTTCGACATTGCCATTCAGGCTGCCATCGGTGCCAAGATCATCGCCCGAGAGACGGTGAAGCAGGTGCGCAAAGATGTGACAGCCAAGTGCTACGGAGGTGACGTCAGCCGAAAGCGAAAACTGCTGGAGAAACAGAAACGCGGTAAGAAGCGAATGAAACAGATAGGCAATGTTGAAGTGCCGCAGAAAGCCTTCCTTGCCGTCCTGAAACTTGACTGAGTACAAACAATCAAAATAGAAACAAAATCCCAATATCCAAACCTAAAATCTATATATAGCCTATGCCAGCCATTAGCATTGCACCAAGAGACGTAGCCCGTGAGTTAGCACGGCGCTATAGTACTATGACCCACGACGAATTAGACTTGCTTGAAAGTATTCTTGTGGCCAAGAGATATGCGAAGAACGAAAAGATACTGACGGAAGGTGAGGTATGCACCAATATCTACTGGATTGTCAAAGGTCTTGTTCGTCAGTTCTACTATAAGAATGACAAGGAACTGACAGAGTATATGGCAGCAGAGAATAATATCTGTATGTGTATTGAAAGTCTGTTTCTTGAGCAGCCTACGCATCTTCAGATTATGGCCATTGAGCCTACCATCCTGTATTGCCTGCCCAAGGCAAAGCTTGAGGCTGTGGCCATGAAAAGTGTCAACATCCAGATTCTCTACCGAAAGATATTGGAGGAGAGCCTGATATTGAGTCAGATACATGCTGACATGTTGCGCTTTGAGTCTGCCAGTGACCGCTATCAGAAGTTGGTGAAGCGTTCGCCTCAGTTAGTCCTGCGTGCTCCTTTAGTGTATATTGCTTCCTATCTGCAGATGACTCCGGAAACATTGTCACGTGTCCGCACGCAATCGTTGCTTGAAGATAAACAATAAAACTATAGGAGGAATTCCAATGAAACGACTATCTTATCTGGTATTAAGTGTTATGGCGTTGGGCATCTGTCTGTCTGGCTGTCATCGTGATTATAAGGTCATTCATGTGCGTCCGGCAGAGGACACAACCATTCAGGCTCCGACACCTGAGCCGGAGGAAGTAAAAGTTGCGGATGAACCGTTGCTTGAGATACCACCCCCACCACAGGAAGAGGACTTCACAAACGTGAGTCCCAAAGTTAGGAAGGAGTATGAGGACTATATGCGTGGAAGATGATATGTTGTAAATAAATATGTGCGAGCTGAATCAGCCTGCACATATTTGTATTATATTCTCTTCTCCTTGATGATTCCATGCCGGTATGCATGGAGCAGCTCCTTCAGGTCGTTGATCTGTTCACGCAATCTTTCACCTGTGTCAGTATCGGCAACCAGCATGCGTTGAGCAGACATCTCGACAATTTGTGTCGTGGACTTGATGTCCGTCCCGCGAAGTATGGCATCTTTTGTAGAAGTAAAAGGCTCGTGCTGTACCAACTGGAAACCACGCGAGTGATAGATAAGCGTATAGCCGGCAATGCCCGTCTCGGAATGGTAGGCTTCGGAGAAACCTCCGTCGATGACCATCAGCCGTCCGCCAGCCTTGATAGGATTCTCACCCTTGGAGGCATGGACGGGCACGTGGCCGTTGATGATGTGGCGGTTTTTTCCTTTGACACCGAAGGCATCGAGTATCCTGTCGCAGATGTCCTCGTTGTTGCGCAAACGGAAGTAGGCACCTTTTTCCTCCTTGTAGGTTTCCTTGTCGGTCAGGAAGTAGCGCTCAAAGGTGGCCATCTTCGATTTGTCGAACAAAGGAGAGTCCTTGCCGCACCAGAGGTAAAGGAAATAGTCCTTGGCGTAGGCTTTCAGCTCCGGCTCCGTATCATTCTCGAAGGCAGCGCGAACGAGCTGTCCAATGTAGGACATCAGTTCCTTACCTTGGTATTTACGTCCGAGAATCTCGACATCCTTTAGGGTACCGTCGTCGTTCAGGGGTATTGATGCGTGGTAAAGCAGGTTGGAATTGCAAATGTTGTACATGCACCCGTGACTCAGGATGGTACGGATGTGCTTCCTCAGCTTCTCTGAAACACGGAATGAGTGGTGAAGCTTCTGCATGAGGTCGGCTTCTTCTGGTGTCAGTTCGCCAAAACCTGTCGGGAAATTGCACGACCTCATGGGATAGGCTTTACCATCGACGGTACAAGTTTTCGATTGAGGATCGATGGCCTCCAGCAGGCAGCGGTCTTCCATCTGCCACTCGGGATGGCGGCGGAAGATACGGGCCTCCTCCTTGAACTGGATGATGGAGATGGCCTTGTGCATCTTAGCCGTGAGCTGTCGGGTTTTCTCGTCAATGTTGCCTGGCTTCAATAGTATGGGAACAAATTCCTCACAGGGATCGGAACCGTAGGTGTCAAGGGCGAATGTTGCCAGCGGAACAAGGTTGATGCCGTATCCCTCTTCCAAAGTGACCAAGTTGGCGTAACGTAGAGAAAGACGGAGTACATTGCAGATACAGGCATCGTTGCCTGCTGCAGCTCCCATCCAAAGCATATCGTGGTTACCCCATTGGATGTCCCATGAATTGTAGCGTCTCATCACGTCCAGGATGATATGGGCACCAGGACCTCGGTCATAGATGTCGCCCAGAATATGCAACTGGTCAATGGAAAGTCGCTGTATCACGTTACATATAGCACAAATGAAATCATCAGCCTGCCTGGTAGATATGATACTGTCGACAATCACAGCCACATAGGCTGCCTTGTTCTGGTCGTCGGTACGTTCGTGCAATAGTTCCTCGATGATATAGGAAAAATCCTCGGGCAACGCCTTGCGAACCTTTGAACGGGTGTATTTAGACGAGACATCGCGACAGACCTTCACCAACTGGTGTATGGTAATGCGGTACCAGTCGTCAATGTCATTCTCTACAGCCTTGATGAGCTCCAGTTTCTGTTCAGGATAATAGATGAGCGTACACAGTTCCTTTTTCTCAGACTCGCGTATACTGTTTCCGAAAATCTCACCTACCTTGCGCTTGATGTTTCCAGAAGCATTTTTCAGAACATGCGCAAAGGCTTCATTCTCGCCATGAATATCGGCGAGGAAGTGTTCTGTACCTTTGGGAAGGTTCAGTATGGCTTCTAAATTGATAATTTCCTTTGCAGCATCGGCAATTGTCGGGAACGATTGCGAGAGCAGGTTGAGGTAGTGCATGTCATTCATCATATTCTCAGGTGCTTGTTTAATTGGTTACGTAGTGCTTGGGTTCCACGGTCGTCGATAGGCACAGCCGGCCAAAAACCTTCATCGAGTCTTGTTAGTTCTGTAAGTATGCACAATAATCTGCGGAAATACTTGAGTTGGTTGTTCTCATCCAAGGTGTCAGTCAGGCGATCGTCGTCAACATTGTCGCGCCGCAGAGCCTGATCCAAGGCAACGAAGTGGCGCAATGTCAACGGCTCGCGTCGCATTTCAGCTACTATGCCGATAACGTCGTGAGCAGAGACCTTGGGGAGTGTATAGTCTGTTGGCAGATAGCTTTTTATCTGGCTTGTTTCTATGTAGGGATGATGAACTTCGAGAATCCTGGCACCTAAGTCAACGACGGTCCGCACGTTTTCGTGGTCGGCATAGACAAGCAGCTTGCGCCATTCCGTTTCATCCATCTCAGGCAGAGCCTCGCTAATCCATCTTTTGTCGCCAGTGATGCCAGCCTTTAGCAGTAATGACATCATGGTCTTTGTATCGTCAGACATCAGTGCAAGGGTGTTGGAGTCCATGACCTTCCGATAGATATCCTGCGTATGGGCTGCCATTGCTTCGGGTGTGATGGTATTGGTAATCACAGCGTTGCGGATAGTCTCAATGCGCGGATTCCATCCCAGGTCTTTCAGCGCTTCTGCCTCCATGTTGCCATGAGCAATGATGACATAGGAGAACTCTGCCAATCGGCGTTGCCAAAGTATGGACTTCCCCAGTTTCTCATCCAGTCTGCGCTTGTTGAAAATCCAAGGCTCAAGTCCACCATGGGGACTGAACACGATTCGTCCACCTTTGCGATGCGCTTGCATGGCTTTCTTCACCACGTTGTATTGCCAGCATCCATGTACGTGGATGATGTCGGGCGATTCATCAGAATAACCACTCTCAAGCATTTTCACGTGCCTGACTATCAGCGGATCGTTTTCGGGGTATAGGTGAAGAATCTTCATAGCAACAGAATGAATAGGTTAATCAATGGAACATATTATAGAATGTACTCTTGATACGTTTGGTCAGGAGATTGATGCCTTTGATGTCACAATCGAACAGGCGTAGCGCTTCGTAAGCTTTCTCAGAACGTACAATCATGAAGTCGTACTTTCCTCGTAAGTGGCGTAGCAACTTCCCCTGATGACCATTGGCATGCTCTCGCTCAGTTATACTTACCACAGAACTCGCCTTACTGACATCGTCAAAGGACTGTAATAGTATGTTCCCGCTTTTTTTCTGATAATAGCCTAACAGCAAATCAGAATAAGAACCCGTAAGCTCTGACAGTTCCTGAAGCCATTGTGGGGAGGGCACCGTATTGATATCGGCGAAGATCACCCATTTGTATTTGGCGGCTTTCACTCCGATAGTCAATGCCAGCCTCTGACGGTTGCTCTGGAATTGGTATTTGGGAAGGAATGTCGTGTATAACTTCGGATACTGGGACTTCAGTAGGTCTAACACGTCGGACGTATTATCCTCCGAACTCTTATCGACCACAATGACCTCGTAATCTCCTTCGTACTCCTGATTAAGGAATGCGGGGAGATTCTCACTCAGCAACTGGGCGTCGTTCTTGATGGTAATGACGATGCTGAAAGACGGTCGTTTGTTGTCGTTTGTCATGATTGCTTACTTGTGTTTAAAGATCATCGCTGAGGTAGCCAATGGGGAGGCGACGGCAATTATACTGAGAAGCCATAATCTCACCATAGGCTCCGGCAGAACGTATAGCCAGGTAGTCGCCTCGCTTGGTAGAGTTGAGGTCTATCTGCTTGGCGAAGACGTCGGTTGACTCACAGATGGGACCAACCACGTCGTAGGTTTCTTTCGGCTCCTCACTACAGATATTCTCTATTTTATGATAGGCCTGATAGAGTGCCGGTCGCACAAGATCGGTAAATCCAGCGTCGACGATGGCAAACTTCTTGACGGCTCCTTCCTTTATAAATAAGGTACGCGTAATAAGAGATCCGCATTGTGCTACGACAGCACGTCCCAGTTCGAAGTGGAGCGTCTGGCCGGGACGAAGCTTCAGCTTCTTGGCATAGGTCTCGAAATAGGCATGGAAGTCGGGTATTGGCAAACGGTTAGGATGTTCGTAGTCGACTCCGAGTCCACCACCTACGTTGATATGCTCCAGACGAATGTGATGTCGTTCCAGTTCTTCCTGCAAATCATTGATGCGATTACATAATGCCTGGAAATCGCCCATGTCGAGAATCTGGCTTCCGATGTGGAAGTGCAGTCCAACGACCTGAACGTTCTTCAGCTGCTGGGCGTGCTCAATGACGGGCACCATGTCACGCATAGCAATACCGAATTTGTTTTCGGCCAGTCCTGTTGTGATATTGGCATGAGTATGTGCACCCACGTTGGGGTTGAGTCGGAATGCAACCCGTGCAATCTTTCCTTTCGCTGAGGCTAAATCGTTGATGACTTCCAATTCGGGTATACTTTCTACATTGAAGCAGAAGATGTCGTTGTCAAGACCGAGGTTGATTTCCCAGTCGCTTTTGCCAACACCGGCAAATACGATTTTCGAATTGGGGAAGCCAGCACGTAGGGAGGCCTCTATTTCTCCGCCACTTACGCAGTCAGCCCCCAGGCCTGCTTCGCGGATGATGCGAAGCAGCTTGGGATTGGCGTTGGCTTTTACAGCGTAGTGTACGTACCAGTTATCGTGGCGTGCGACTTCATTTTCAATCGAGCGAAGTGTCTGTTTCAACACGTTCGAGTCATAATAGTAGAAGGGCGTCTGTAAAGTTTGAAACTTGTCAATTGGAAAATGACCTTTCATGTTTGTGTTGTATATATTGATTGTTGTTTAGTTGAACAAGTTATCACTCAGGCTCTGCAAGGCACGGCGCTTGTCTTCTTCCTTGATAAGGAAAGAGATGTTGTAGTTGGAACCACCGTACGAGATCATACGTACAGAAATGTTCTTCAGCGCATCCAGCACGCGGGTCTCGAAGCCGATGTTCGACCAGTCGAGGTCGCCAACCACACAGATAATACACATGCCGGTATCAACGGTCACAGTACCGTACTTTTTCAGCTCGTCCACAATCTCGCCGAGGTGTGTGGAGTTGTCGACACTCATGGAGACGGCAACCTCTGAGGTACACACCATGTCAATAGGCGTCTGGTAGCTCTCAAAGATTTCGAAGACCTTGCGCAGGAAACCGGTGGCCAGAAGCATACGGCTTGACTTGATCTTGATGGCGATGATGTTGTCCTTGGCAGCTACGGCTTTGATCTTGCCGTACTCTGTCTGATTGGAGATGGTGGTGCCTTCAGCATCGGGATCCATCGTATTCAGCAGACGCACAGGGATGCCGGCATACTTGGCAGGCTGTACACAAGTCGGGTGCAGGATCTTGGCACCGAAGTAAGCCAGCTCAGCTGCCTCTTCAAACTGCAGTTGGTGAATGGGCTGTGTCTTTTCAACAATGCGCGGGTCGTTGTTGTGCATGCCGTCAATGTCTGTCCAAATCTGAATTTCTTCTGCATTCATGGCTGCACCAACCAACGATGCGGTGTAGTCAGAACCACCACGCTGGAGGTTGTCAACCTCGCCGTAAGCATTGCGGCAGATAAAGCCTTGGGTGACATACACCTGATAACCCTCGTTCTCTGCCATAATTGCCTTCAACTTCTCCTTGATATAGACGGGGTCGGGTTCAGCGTTCTTGTCTGTACGCATGAAGTCGAGGGCATTGAGCAGCACGGCTTTGATGCCCTGCTCCTTCATGTAGTTTACTACCATGTTGGTCGACATCATCTCACCCTGTGCCACGATGGCTTTTTCCTCGAACGAAGTGAAGATTTCCTTCGTGAAAGAGCGTAGGTAGTTGAATTCATCCTTCAGGAATTCGCTGGTGGCCTTCTTGACATCATCCTTGGTGTAGAGATTCTCCACGTGCCTCATATATTTGGCCTCTAATTGGTTGATGACCTCGTTGGCACCGTCGGCGTTTTTCTTGTAGAGGTAGTCAGAGATCTCAACCAATGAGTTGGTGGTTCCTGACATAGCCGAGAGTACAACGAATACTGGCTCGCCCGACTTGATGACGAGCTGCGTTACTTCCTTCATTCTTTGTGGCGTGCCTACTGAGGTTCCGCCGAATTTCATTACTTTCATAGTCTTATCGTTTTTTTAATTCCTTATTGTCTTAATCTCCCAGTTCTTCATCCGATAGTTGAAGGTGGTTGAAGTCATTGGTTACTTCTTCAAGCTTCTGGTCGTTGCACCGATAGACGATTCCTTTGTATTTGTTGAGAATCGTACGGTTGTGGGTCGTCAGTATGACTGCCGTACCTTGAAGCGAAATATCACGGAGCAGTTGGATAATAATGTCGGCATTTTCATTGTCCAGACTTGCTATCGGTTCGTCGGCAACAATCAGCTGTGGACGGTTCAGCAGGGCACGGGCAATGGAGACACGTTGCTGTTCTCCACCAGACAGTTCGTGGGGCATGCGGTCCTTCTTGTCTGCCATTCCCACCTGTTCCAGTACTTCGTCAACACGTTGTCTGATTTCATTCTTGCCTTTCCAGCCTGTTGCCTTCAGCACAAAGTACAGGTTTTGGTAGACATTGCGGTCGCTCAGCAACTGTAGGTCCTGGAAGATAATGCCCATCTTTCGTCTCAGTTCGGGAATCTGTTTGCGCCGGATGGACATCAGGTCATATCCCAGCACATTAGCACAGTCGGCTTTCTCAATGTCCATCTCCACGTACATGGTTTTCAGCAGCGAACTCTTACCAGCGCCAACTTGGCCAATGAGGTAGATGAACTCGCCCTCTTCTACACGAAAGTCGACTCCGCGCAACACGGCGTCACCATCTTTGTGGTAGACATCAACGTTCTTATATTCAATCAGCACCATGTTTATTTCTCTATTTACTATCTATTACTCCATTGTTCCGGCAGCTTTGGCAGCACGGCGTTTCTTGTCCCAGTTGGGGTCATGACGCTTGGCCAGCTCATTGGCCACATCCTCAATACGAAGGCCCTTGCTGGTAAGAAGTACGATGAGGTGGTAAATCATGTCGCTGGCTTCATAGACCAACTTCTCGTTAGTACCGTTGGTGGCTTCGATAACAGCCTCCAGAGCCTCTTCGCCAACCTTTTGGGCGATGCGGTTGATGCCGTCCTTGAACAGCGACGTGGTGTAGCTGCCTTCTGGCATCTCTTCATGACGACGGTTGATGAAGTCCTGCAGCTCTGTGAGGAACAACAGCGGGTTGTCGCTCTGCAAGGAAGAACCTTGCTGCATGGTGTTTTCCTCTCCCCAACAGGTGTCAGTACCTTTGTGACAGGTAGGGCCGTCGGGAATGGCACGTACCAGCAGGGTGTCGTTGTCGCAGTCAATCTTCATGTCGACCAGGTTCAGGAAGTTTCCACTGGTTTCGCCTTTTGTCCACAAGCAGTTGCGTGAACGCGACCAGAAGGTCACCTTCTTCGTTGACAGTGTCTTGTCGAAGGCTTCCTGATTCATATATCCTAACATCAGCACGTTCTTGGTCTTGGCGTCCTGAATGATGGCAGGCACGAGGCCGCCGCACTTCTCGAAATCTATTTTCATAATCTTACGTTTATTCCTTCGTTCTTTAAGTATAGTTTCAGTTCCGGCACGGGAATCTCGCCGAAGTGGAAGACACTGGCAGCGAGGGCAGCGTCGGCATGTCCGTCGATGAAGACGTCGCGGAAGTGCTCACGTTTGCCTGCACCACCGCTGGCAATGATGGGTATTGAGAGATTGTCGGCCAACTCGCGAAGAGCTTCATTGGCGTAACCCTCCTTCACACCGTCGTGGTTCATCGAGGTGAAGAGTATCTCGCCGGCTCCGCGCTCCTGAGCCTCCTTGGCCCATTCGAAGAGTCCGCGCTCTGTCCGCTCACGTCCACCCTTTAGGTAGCAATGCCAACCATCGGCATCAAGCCTTGCATCGATGGCACAGACGCATACCTGACTGCCGAAACGGGTAGTAATCTCGTCGATCAGCTCAGGGCGACGGATGGCGGCGCTGTTGACACTCACCTTGTCGGCACCTGCATAGAGCAGTCTTTCTACGTCGGCCAGCTCGTTGATGCCACCGCCAACGGTAAAGGGAATATTGATGGTCTCTGCCACGCGGGTCACCATCTCGGTAAAGGTCTTGCGGCCTTCAAACGAGGCGGTGATGTCAAGGAACACCAGTTCGTCGGCACCCTGGTCAGAGTAGGCCTTTCCCAATTCCACAGGGTCGCCCGCACTCCGCAGGTTGATGAAGTTCGTGCCTTTGACGGTCTCTCCGTCTTTCACGTCTAAGCAGGGTATGATGCGTTTAGCCAGTCCCATGATGTTGTCGTTATTTTGTTATTACGAGTTCCTTTAAATTGATGCGCCCTTCGTAGATGGCTTTGCCGAATACAACGGCGGGGATGCCAGCACGATCGAGGGCTTCGATGTCCTCCTTCGACGACACGCCGCCACTGGCAATGAGGTGCAGCTGAGGATATGCCGCCATCACCTCTTTATAGAGTTCAATGGCAGGACCTTGGAGCGTACCGTCTTTTGATATCTCTGTGCAGAGCACGTTCTTCACGCCTGCTTCGATGTATTTCTGTAGGAAGGGCAGCAGGTCTTCGGCTGAGTCTTCCTTCCAGCCGTTGATGCTGATCTTGCCGTTACGGACGTCGGCGCCCAGTATCATGCGGTCGGCACCATACTTGTTGAGCCATCCGATGAACAAGTCGGGCTGTGTGACGGCAATGCTTCCTACGGTCACCATAGCAGCACCAGCCTCAAAAGCCTTTTCAATATCCTCGTCGGTCTTGATGCCGCCGCCGAAGTCTACGGTCAAGTTGGTTTCCGTCGTGATGCGGCGCAGCACGTCGTCGTTGACAATGTGCTTCGACTTGGCACCGTCTAAGTCTACCACATGCAACCGTTTAAAGCCTAACTGCTCAAACTCCTTCGCCACCTCGGCAGGAGAGTCGCGGTAGACGGTCTTCTGGTCGTAGTCACCCTTTGTCAGGCGTACGCATTGCCCGTCGAT
>Ga0265301_10003599_pt1 | contig 16267 bp, 14 predicted proteins | sample AusTroGonzalo_MG_2_FD_193488 | JGI IMG/M metagenome (GOLD analysis project Ga0265301, IMG submission 193488) | Bovine rumen microbial communities from tropical cattle in Woodstock, Queensland, Australia - Gonzalo_04 | ecosystem: Host-associated > Mammals > Digestive system > Stomach > Rumen ...
GGTGCTGTTCTCGGCAGACGGTTTCGGCAAGTTTGGGGCGCTGGTCAATGAGACTGACGACTGGGCTTGTGAGGCACGCCGCTACTACTTTAACATCTGCGGAAAGTATGGCGCGCAGGTGCAGAGTGTGATGAAGAAGATGGCTGCAATAGACGTTCAGACCATCTGTCCCCTGCATGGTCCTGTGCTCAAAGGTGAGGCCTTGGCTGAGGCCGTGAAGCTTTATGACACTTGGAGCAAGTACGAGCCTGAGAGCGAGGGTATCCTCGTGGCCTATGCCAGCATTCATGGCGGTACGGCTGCTGCTGCAGAGCGTCTGGGTGAGATACTCCGTGAGAAAGGCGCCAAGAAAGTGGTGGTGAGTGATCTGAGCCGCGAGGATATGGCTGAGGTCATCGAGGATGCCTTCCGTTATCCTACGATTGTTGTGGCTGCTTCGAGCTACGATGCCGGCGTGTTCCCTGTGATGCACGATTTCCTGTATCATCTGCAAATCAAGAACTATCAGAAACGTAAGTTTGGCATCATTGAGAACGGCAGTTGGGCTCCTTCGGCAGGTAAAGTGATGCGCACGATGATTGAGACCCTGAAGGACTGCGAAATCGTAGAGCCGATGGTAACCATCCGCTCACGCATGAAGGCAGGCGATGAGGCCCAGCTGGAGCAGTTGGCTGATTGTCTGTTGTGATTTTTGTTGTAGAGCGGATAGGGCTTTAAGCCTTATCCGTTATTCGTCAAGCAATAGGACGGTGGCCGAACGGGCGGCTTGGGCGCCCATGACGAGCACCTGCGCGATGTCGGCGGTCTTAGACGGACCGCTGATAAACGTGCCGTAACCGTAGGCGTCGAAGGCACTATCATCGGTAGACCCAGCGGGCGAACCGCCGGGCGCACTGAGGTGCTTGTATGCCTCGTGCATGTTGTTGACGATTTGCGACTTGGGGAGGAGGATGACGAGGTTCTCGGAGATGAACATAACGGCTTTCTCCTTCATCGTCTGCGGTATCCAGACGCAGGCATTTTCTGCCACACCGAATTCACCACGGACAACGCCAACGTCAGTGCCGTTCAGGTCGCGTGCACGACCGACATCGTCGGGATTGCGCGTGGCGATGGTAATTTCCGGCAGGTTCGACGCAATCTCCTTAGCATCTGGATAAAGTTCGCGGATGAGTTCATTGACGTCACGCCCCTTCTCGACCTCAATGGCATTGCCACCAACGCTTTTCGTCATGTTCATAAACTGCAACAGCGGGTCGGGGTAAGTGACGGCCTTGATGTCGCTGAGGTCGGGCATGTCGTACCGCTCGTGCACGTTTGCCCGATATTTCTTCAATATATCTTCCTTGCTACTCATAGTCTTTTATCATTTCATGGAACGGTTTCTTGGGGAACTCCATCATCTTGTGGCCCTCAGCCCAGGGATTGAGGCCGCAGTTCATGAGGGGAGACGGGATGTAGTTAGCCCAGTGAGCGAGACCTGTGCCGAAGTTGTAGAGCCCAGGCGAACCATAGAGCATCGACATACCTTTACACATCATCTTCTTTTCGGGATTAGCGGTGCCTAAGTCGTCGAGTTGCTGGCGCCATTGATAGATCTGGTCTCCCAAGTTCAGCTTCACAGGACACACCGTCTGGCACGACAGGCATAATGTACACGCCGAGACATTACCAGAGTGTTTCTGCGGGTCGCGTAACATGCCGAGATTGATGCCGATGGGGCCAGGGATGAAGTACGAGTAAGAATAACCACCGCTTCTGCGATACACAGGACAGGTGTTCATGCACGAACCACAGCGAATGCACTTCAAACTCTCCCAGTGTTCAGGATTGCCAATCCACTCCGAGCGACCATTGTCCACCAGCACGATGTGCATGTGGTGAGCCGTCGGACGCGCCTTGCGGAAATGCGATGTGTAGGTCGTCGTGGGCTGTCCCGTTCCAGCACGGCAGAGCATACGTTGGAACACGGCGAGACACTCGTAGTTGGGGATGATTTTCTCCAATCCGATGGCAGCGATGTGCAACCGCGGGCAGGAAGTGCTCATGTCGGCGTTGCCCTCATTAGTACACACCACGATATCACCCGTCTCAGCAATACCGAAGTTGGCGCCGGTCATGCCTGCGTCGGCGGTGAGAAACTCGTTGCGCAACGACAAGCGAGCTCGATAAGTCAGGAATGTGGGGTCGTGGTTGCCTTTCTCGTTCGAGATACCCTTTTCCTCAAATAATTCGCCTACGTCATCGTGGTTCAGATGAATAGCAGGCATGACGATGTGGCTGGGTGCCTGCCCCTTGAGCTGGATGATGCGCTCACCGAGGTCGGTCTCGACGACTTCGATGCCCTTCGATTCAAGGTATGGGTTCATGCCGCACTCTTCCGTCAGCATCGACTTCGACTTCACCATCTTCTTGACATTGTGGTTCTTGAGAATGCCGTAGACGATTTCGTTGAACTCCTGTGCGTCCTTCGCCCAGTGTACTTCCACACCGTTCTTCTCGGCAGCTGTAGCAAACTGATCCAGATATTCGTCGAGGTGGGTTATCGTATGGCGCTTAATGGCACTGGCCTTTTCGCGTAGCTGTTCCCACTCGTCCAGTCCGTAAGCCATGTTGTCGCGCTTGGTGCGCACGGCCCAGAACGTGGCATCGTGCCAGTGGGCATATTGCTGGTTCTTTAAGAACTCTTTCGCGGCTTTGCTATGTTGTGTTGACATAATTTTCGTAATTACGTTATTACTGTATATCGTTAACGACTATAGGCCTGCAGCCAAAATCTCCACGACGTGTTTGAATTTGATATTGAGGCCTTGCTTCTTGGCAACACCGGCCATGTGCATCAGACAGCTGCAGTCGGGACCTGTGACGTACTCCGCACCGGTCTGCATGTGACGTTCAACCTTGTCGCGTCCCATTTGTGCACTCACCGCAGTCTCTTCAATGCTGAACATACCACCGAAGCCACAGCACTCGTCCGGGCGTTCGGGTTCGACGACGTCGATGCCGTCAACGAGTACCAGCAGATCCTTGATTTTGTTGAACTTGTTGACGTGCTGCTCTGACGGACTGCTAAGTCCCAGTTCGCGAACACCGTGACATGAGTTGTGCAGCGATACCTTGTGCGGGAAAGTCCCCAGCCGGTGGTTGACCTTCACGACGTCGTGAAGGAACTCTACCACGTCCATGCAGCGCTTGGCGGTTTCGCACTCGTGGTTGAGCAATCGTGGGTAGTTGATTTTAATGAATGCCGTACAACTGACGGACGGTGCCACTACGTAGTCAAAGTCCTTGAAAAGGTCTTCAAACTTTTCGGCTAAGGGAATAGCCTGTTTCTCGAATCCCGCGTTGGCCATCGGCTGGCCGCAGCAGGTCTGTCGTTGTGGATAGGTGACGTCAACTCCCAAATGCTTCAGCAACTTGTACGTCGCCAAACCCACTTCAGGATAGAGGGCATCCACGTAACAAGGAATGAATAATCCAATCTTCATATTATTGCGTTTTGCTTTTCGATATTACGTAATAACGTTATGACGATAGACGGCTAAATGACGTGCAGGCCAAGGAATACCATCAGACCGTTCATGAGTATCCAGAAGATGGCGAACGGCATCGTCTTGCGCATGATGTCGCCGTCCTGCCCCTCCATGTCGCACGCGGCAGTAGCAATGGCTATCGACTGCGGTGACAAGAGCTTGCCGCCCTCAGAACCAGCACAGTTAGCAGCGGCAAGCCAGTTGGTTTCGTTACCGCTGACGCCGAAGAACGTACTCTGATTAACCAGTCCGAGGTCGCTGGCAGCAGTAGCCTGAAGTTTGCCGAAGAGGATGTTGGCATTCGTAGCCGAGCCTGTGACGAACGTGCCTATTGAACCGATGAGCGGGGCGAAGAACGGGAATGCCGCACCCGTCAGGAGTACAAGGCCTTTTGCGATGTCGTTGGTCATACCCGTGTTGTTCATCAGCATAGCCATCGCTACAAGGCAGCAGATGGTGACGACAGTCTTCTGCAGGTTCAGTGTGGTCTTCGCCAATAGCTTCATCAACTTGCCGAACGACATGCCCTGAATGAGTCCGCCGATGACTGCACCGAGGAAGATCATGAGACCCGCATTGGAGAGCCAGCCGAACTTAAACGTATTTCCGATGACCGGCATGTCGAACTTGGTGACGAGCGTCGAATTCAGGAATTCATTGACGGGCGGCACGATCTTGCTCGAAATGAGGATGAAGAAGATGATGAGGCCGTAGACGCTCCATGCCTTTAACGTCTTGGACAAACCGAAACGCACGTGTTCTACGTGTACAGTGTCTTTCTCGGCTTCGTGGCGCAGGAAGAGCTTATTGTAGAGGAGCATGGCAATGATGGCAGCGACGCTTCCAAGGATGGCGGGCGTCTCCGGGCCGATGAAGTGGGCGCAGCAGAATTGCACGACGATGGAGAATGTTCCTACGAACAGGGCGATGGTAATGTTCTTCACAATCTTCGTGCGGTCTGTCATCATCAGGATGAGGAACGGCGTGATGAAGAACATCAGCGAGAGCTGTAATATAATAAAGGTGGCGACCTCGCACAATTCCTCGGGCGTAGCGACACCGCTCGCAGCCACTTGGTTGGCCAGTGTCGTGGCAGGTAGGCCTACCGCACCGAAACCTACGGCAACGGTATTGGCTACGAGACAGATGACGGCAGAGAACATCGGCTTGAATCCAAGCCCGATGAGGATGGCAGCAGGAATCGCCACTGCGGTGCCGAAGCCGGCCATACCTTCGAGTACGCCGCCCAAGCCCCACGTCAGCAGAAGCACGAGCAGACCCTTGTCGCTCGTCATTTGGATGAACTGCGTTTTGATGGTCTCAATCTCCTTCGTTTCGCACAGGATGTTGTAACTGAAGATGGCGCAAATGATAATTAGGATAATCGGGAAACACGCTTTCAGAAAACCCTCGATCACTGACCATAGGGTGATGCCGTAAATGGACGTTTCGGCGAATTTCTCAGGAATGATGCCCATGCTCGGGACTGCGAACAGCGCGAGCAGGATTGTTACAATGAGCGTGATAATGGCGCTGCGGTAACCGGACACTTTGAAGCCCATCATCAGTACGATGAGCAACACGATTGGGATGACGGAAATTAATGCTGTCATAGACTCTTTAGTTATTTTGTGATTAGTTATTATATAAGTTTCCGCAAATATACGAAATATTTCCCAAACACGTGGAAAGAATTTAGTTAAAAATCAAAAATGTTGGACGATTTGTGGCACGCAATTCTTGATTTCTATCGGAATGGCCTCCGTCGTGACCGTTTCCGCCGTGATTTTTAGTCGTACGAGGCACGCTTTTGTGTTTTCGGGTTTCGATTGGTCGAAGATGAAATTACCAATGCTATAAAAGACGCTGTGTCCGTTGATTTCGTCAACGGATTGCAGCGTATGCGTGTGATGACACACCAGCACGTCGGCACCGGCACGAACCAATTGCCGTGCGTCCCAGCGCTGGCTGCTGACGGGCTCCATCGTATGCTCGCCGCCCCAGTGCAACGACACGATGATGACGGCGGTAGAATCGGCTTTGCGTAAACGGTGTACGCGGTTGAGCAGGGAATCCATTGGCTCTTGGCTAACGCACGGCTTGTCTGGTAAATACGCATAGTTTTCTAATGCCAGGCGTAACGAAGGTACTATCCATACATTCCTTGGCGTTTTGCTTAATAGCACGGGTGCCGCGGCCTCGGTCATGTTGGCGCCAGCGCCTATGGGTACCATTCCAGCCTCAATGATGTTTTTCTTTGTATCTAGCAGTCCTTCGCGGCCTTGGTCGATGGAGTGGTTGTTGGCCAGATTCAGGTGTGTGATGCCGTGCCGTTTCAATGCTTCCAACCACTCAGGTTCGCCTCGGAAAATGTATAACTTCTGCACAGGCGACTGGATCTTCGTCGCAGGACATTCAAGGTTGCCCACAACGACCTGTGCTGAACGGAAAATGGAATCGACACCTGCCGAGAACAGGTGGTCGACTCCATGTTGGTTAATCACACGACGTACCCCGCGGTCAAGCAGGATGTCGCCAGTGAGTACTATGTTGAGTGTGTCGGCATGGCATGCCGACATACCGTACAGGAGGCTAACACCCAGAAGAATAAAATACCTCCTCATTCGGCTCCGGCATCTTCTTCAACGGCACGACGATGTCCTTCATCCACTCGGGCACACCCTTGCGCGGGTTCGTCTCCAACTGCTTCTGCCACTCTTCGTCAGTAAGGCGCGGTTCATCAATCGGCTGGATGAATTCACGATAGCTGAGTACTGCACCGCGCGTCAGGTATAGATATCCACCCATCTCCACCACGACGTAAATCTCGTCGGCATCGCCCACGGCCTCAAAAAGAATGCTCTTCGCGTCGTTGTTGTCGGCATTGGCGGTGTAAACGTCAGCCACTACAGCCACCTTCTTGTCTGCACCTTGAACGTCGGCCCAGCCGTAGAGCTCCTGATTAGGCATACGCAACAGGTCGAGGGATATATTCTCGAATGTAGCACCGATGTAGCCAATCTGGTCGTACTCCTCGTCACTGAGGCTCTTCCCTTCAAGTTCCTTCTCACTGACGCGTAGCAGGAATGTTACTTCCTCGTTGATGCGTTCAGTCGCGTCCTTGATCTTCTCGGTCATCATACCTTCGTCGTTCAGCAACTTTGCCGTGTTCGTCAGCTGTTCGATAGCCTTCTTCCAGAACTTGACATTGGGCTCAACATAGCCCTTTACCAGCGGTTCGGGAGGACCGCCGCCACCACACTCGGCCCCCATGGGTTGCTTGGCATACAGGATGGCGTCGTGTTTCAGCTCAGCCCACGACGCAAGGGCGGCATTCAAGTCCTTCTTGCTCCACGCCGGATTCACCATGAAGTACGGCGCATCATCGCCCTTGTTGTCGTTCAGTACCTTCAACGTCTGCATCCACTGGGTGATGATGGTCTCTGTCCAATCAATCTCACTCATGCGTTTTTTCATTTTCTCCAGCGTTGGCAACAGTGGTTTCCATGCGGTCTGCTCGTCCTTCAGAATCTGCTCGGCGGCAGCAACGCCCATCGCGGCCATGAAGTCCACACCCTTCGGTGTCGCGCGCTGCGGTGGGGTATTCTCGTAGTCCACCATCTCCTGCAAGACTTCTGCATCGGGTTGGTAGCGCTGGGGCATGACGTTAATCTTGTTGTGGCTTGTTTTTTCGAACTTTGGTCGGATGCGCGTCTGCTTGTTGCCAATCTCGTTCAGCTTCGCTGTTATTTTCGCCATGGCATCATCGTTGTGCATGAGGTCCTCCATCTGCAAACCGGTCTTCTCCACCTCGGCCATTACCTGCGGCAGACTGAGGTTGTCCGATTCGCCCATCAGGAATGTGATGAACTTGTTCATGCGGTCGTAGTTCTTCTTTGCGCTTGGGTTGAGCTTCAACGCACAGGCCTGCTGAACGGCAGCGAGCACTTCGTCGTTGTGGTTCAGTCCGAATGGCACACTCTGTAACCACATCATACCGCGGAAGAAGCGCTGCAACTTTTCGCTGCGGGTGTAATGGCCGCGCGGACGGAAAAGACTGTATGCGAAAAGGATATCCTTGTAGTCCTGCATGAAATTGCTGGGCGCGTCGACGGCCTTCATCACCTTCTCGACTTCCTCTACGTCAATGTCGTCCTTTTCTCGTGCAAAGATGTAGTTACCCGTGAACAGCTTGTAGGCAATGTTATAGAACGTCGCATTATGATGTGCCACGGCGTTGATCTTCTCGTCGAAACCAGACCATCGCTCCATATTGTACAGCATCTCGTGCATATCCCGGCAGAACTGTGTCATCATCGGCAGCAGTTTGTTTTCCTCCACTTCGCGCAGCATGCAGTCAATATACAAATGGTACAGCTGCAGATAAAGGTCGGTGGTTACGAAACTGGGGAAGTCACTATAGTCGTTCTGTTCGTACACGTGGAACAGCTGCGAGTGGTTTGACGGCACGATGGCAAATCCCTCCTCTGCGAGCTTCTGACACAGTGTCGTGTCGAAGTCCTTCAACTGCGTCGGATTCAGCAGGTTTGCCATGTTTACGCGCAGCCCTTCTTCTACCGCGAAGTTCTGCTTCTTCAGCTCGTCCTCGCGTTCCTTCAGGCGTTTCATGAAGGCGGTCTCCTGCTCGTTATACGTCACCAGTTTCTGTTCGTCGATGGCTCGCATATAAGCATCGCGCCAGCTCTCGTCATCCTTGCTTTCGAAGGGTTGCATCCTTGCGTCGAGGTCGTACATCAGCGAATCGTACCATGATGTGCTTTCGAAGATGCCACGCAAATAGGAATCCTTGAAAGGATAGCCCTTCTGTGCCGCAGGGGCATTGCGTAGGATGCGCAAGTCACTCAGGTTCAACCCCGATACGTCCATGTTGTAATCGATACTGTCACCCAGCTTCTCCACGTCAATGGTCGATACCGGCATTTGTACCACACTTTGTTTCTGGCTGCAGGCTGCGATTAAGCCCGCCATGCATGCCAACATAAATACTTTTCTTTTCATTGGCTAAAGGTTTTTATTGCAGTTTCACGATTTACACCTTTTATTATATAATGGTCGAAGGTCATGCCGAAGCCTCCCCACACATAGTCTGACACGACATATTGTCCGTCGGCTGTCCGCTCTAATGCCCGAATCTTGCCGTCAACATAACGGAAATCCTCGAGCTCGCCACCGAGTTTCGAACCCAACCACAAAGGCCGCGCCTTGCCGTTCACATCCTTGAAGATAAAGATGCGACGGGCTTTCTCGGGATAGAACCGCGTACCTTTTACCACTCCCACGATGGCGTCCGTGCGTCCATCGCCGTCAATGTCGCCTGTCTGGAACTGATAAATAGGGTAGGGCAGCCGCCAACCATTGAGCCAATACAGACTATCGTTGGCTCTGCGCAGTTCGAAATTCTGAGCCGTACAGCCCAGCGTTACAAACCCTATTATTGGCAGTAAGAATGACCTTTTATTCATTATTCAACTGCAAATATACGAAAAAAATCCTAAAAAAGAACGCTTGAAACAATTTTTTTTCGTATATTTGCTCACAAAATCAAAGTATAACTTAAAAACTAAACGCCCTATGCTGAACGAATTCCTATCCGAATTGCGGCAAATGTTGCCCTCAGACCGTATTTATACTGACGAGCTTCGTACCCTGGGCTGGGGTACTGATGCCAGTTTCTATCGACAGATTCCGAAGGTTGTCATCCGAAGTGACGGTGAGGAGGAAGTGTCACGTATCCTTGCGCTATGCCACAAGCATCATCTTCCGGTGACGTTCCGCGCTGCAGGTACATCCCTCTCGGGTCAGTCATGCACCGACAGCGTACTCCTCGTCGCCGGTAAACATTGGGAGAAATACACGCTTTCTGACGAGAACGTCATCACACTGCAGCCGGGCATTGTCGGTGCGCGCGTCAACGAAATCTTAAAGCCCTACGGTCGCGTATTCCCACCCGATCCGGCATCGATAGGCTCGGCTATGGTGGGTGGCATCGTCGTCAACAATGCCTCGGGTATGAACTGCGGTGTCCATGCCAATAGCGACCGTATGCTCATCTCAGCGCGCATCGTACTGGCCGACGGTACCGTGCTCGATACCGACGAAGTGGGTAGTCGCGAGGAGTTTGAACGTACCCACCCCGAGTTCCTTGCCCGTATCACGGCCTTGCGCGACCGTGTGCGTGCCGACAAGGACCTGGCAGAACGCATCAAGAAGAAGTACAGCATCAAAAACGTGACAGGACTGAACCTCCGCCCACTCATTGCCTATGATGATCCTTTTGACATCATTGCCCACAGTATTGTCGGTAGTGAAGGCACGCTGGCTTTCCTTTCCGAAGTGACCATGAAGACGCTGAAGGACTATCCCTTCAAGGCTTCGGCGATGGTTTACTTCATGACGATGAAGGAAAGCTGCGAGGCCGTAGTCGCCATGAAGAAACTCAAGGCTAGTGACGAGGACCTCGAGATGAGCGCTGAGAACCTGATGGTGAAATCGGCCGAGATGCTCGACTACAAGTCGCTCTCGTCCGTCGATGACCCTGTATTCCTGCAATACAAGAAAGACGTCGATGCCGGTAAGATAGAGGGTGTCGAGCCCGGCGATTACCACAACCTCACCGCCATCCTCACCGAGACCAAGGCCATCACTCACGAGCAACTGCTCCAGAAGATTGAAAAGATTAAGGAATGTCTGGGTCAGTTCCGTTTGTATATCCCTGCTGAGTTCACCGAAGACCCTGCCGTTTACGGCAAGTATTGGGCCATCCGCTCTGGCATCTTCCCCAGTGTCGGCGGTACGCGTCCCGTCGGCACCTCCTGTCTCATCGAAGACGTTGCCTTCCCCATCGAATCCCTCCCCGAAGCAACGGTCAAATTGCAAAAGCTCATTGCCGATCACGGCTATGACGATGCCTGCATCTACGGTCACGCCTTCGAGGGTAACTATCACTTCATCCTCAATCAAAGCTTTGCCGACGAGCACGAGGTGGCGCGTTACGCCGAGATGATGCGCGATGTGGCAAAACTCGTGGTCGAGGAATACGACGGTTCGCTGAAGGCCGAGCACGGCACAGGTCGCAATATGGCTCCGTTTGTGAAGTACGAATGGGGCGACAAGGCCTACGAGGTGATGAAGGAACTGAAGGACATCTTCGACCCCGAAGGCCTGCTGAATCAGGGTGTCATCTTCAACGACGACCCCGATTGTTTCATCAAGTGCCTCAAACCACTGCCCGTCCTCGACTACGACTTCGACAGCGTCCCCGACGGCGGTCACTATCTCATGGACCCGTCGCTCTCCACTGCCAAGGAAACCATTGAACAGGTGAAGCGTGCCAACAAATGCATCGAGTGCGGCTTCTGCGAGGTCAATTGCATGTCGTGCGGTCTCACGCTCTCCAGCCGCATGCGTATCGCCGTCCAACGCGAAATCCGCCACCTGACTCATGAGGTCAGTGTGGGCGGTGGTTCTGCCACCGCTGCTCAAGAGCGCCTAACCACGTTGAAGAAGCAATACAAATACTATGGCGACCAGACCTGTGCCACCGACGGTCTTTGCTCGACATCCTGCCCGATGAAGATCAACACCGGTGAACTGACGCACCTGATTCGTCAGATGGATATGAACGAGAGTCCTACAGGTTATAAGATTGGTGAGTTTGCCGCCGAACACATGGCAGGCATCAAATCCGGTCTCCGTGTAGTGCTTGACGTTGCCCACACCGCTCACCTCACCCTCGGTCCCTCCCTCATGACCAGCGTCTGCCGCGGCATGAACAAGATGGGGCTGCCGCTTTGGACTACCGCCATGCCTAAAAAGCATCGCCAACCAAAGAAGAGCGACCTCACGCAGTTCATCATCGAGAAATCCATCCCTCATCCTTCTGACGTCAGCCATCAGACATCTGACCTCAAAGTCGTCTACTTCCCCTCTTGCATCAACCAGACCATGGGCCAGTCGAAGAGTGGCGGCAAGATTCACGACCTGGTCGACGAAGTCATCCAGCTCATGGCGAAGGCTGGCTATGAGGTCATCTTCCCTGAGGGTATGGAGCGTATGTGTTGCGGACAAATCTGGGAATCGAAAGGTATGCTCGACATTGCCGACCGCAAGAGTGCCGAACTCGAAGCCGCCCTGTGGAAGGCCAGTGAAGAGGGCAAATACCCTGTCCTTTGCGCCCAAAGTCCATGCCTCCACCGTATGAAGAAGGTCATGCATAAAATGAAATTGTATGAACCCGCTGAGTTCATTATGAAGTATCTCGTTGACCGGCTCGATTTCCATCCTATCGACCGTCATATCGCCCTGCATCTGACGTGCTCGACGCGACAAATGGGTGTCGATAAGGACATGATAGCACTCGCAAAGCTATGCTCTAACAACGTCTTCCTCCCCGAAGGCGTCGGCTGTTGCGGATTCGCAGGCGACCGCGGTTTCACGTTCCCCGAACTGAACAAGTACGGTCTCCGCAAGCTCCGTCCACAAATCGAGGCCAACCACATCGAGGTGGGCTACAGCAACAGCCGCACCTGCGAAATCGGTCTCGAAACGAACTCCGGCATCCCCTACATGTCTATCGTCTACCTCGTCAACGAGTGTACAACAGCAAAGAAGGCCTAATCAGGCCTTCTCCGCGGGCGACGGTTTTCCCGTCGCCTTTTTTAGTGTGCGGCGGTTTTCCCGTCGCTTTCTCCGTAGGCGATGGTTTTGCCATCGCTCTTCTTTTATTTAGTATTCCATTACTGCAGGCAGCTCCTTGGCCTGGTCAATCATCTTCTGCACTTCTACAACGGCAGGTACACGGTTGGTCAGATTCTTCACGGCGTTCACCTCTTCCAGCTTCTTCTGCAGGTTCTCGGCTACGCGGTGCTTCAGTTCCTTGACGGTGTCTACGCCGCTGGCCTCCAACAGTTCAGCAAACTGCGGGCCTACGCCGTTGATGCGATACAGGTCGCAGTGGTTGGCCCACTTCAGAATCAGCTTACCGCTGATGCCAGTCTCCTGCTCCAGCGCCTTGCGGCCTGCGGGCTTTGCACATTTCTCCAACAGTTCTGCATCGGTCTTAATACCAACTGCAATCAGTTTCTCGGCGTAAACTTCACCTACGCCCTCAATGTCAATTACTTTGTAAGTCATATTAAAAAAGCTTTAGTTATTTTATGTTGCAGTGGGTGCACTTCGCACACTGCGACTGCAAATTTACGAAAAAAGTCTGATTGCACCATGTTTTTTTGTTTTTTTAATACAAAAGTGCACGCAATAGGTGGAAAATATTCGTACCTTTGCAGCGTTAAACGTAAAAAAGAAAGGATTTTGTGATGAATTATAACGAAATTGATTTGCGTGGACTCACTGCTGATGAGCAGTTGACCATGTCGCAGGCGTTCCCTGTCCTGATGCGTAAAGTGTATGTGTGGATGACTCTCGCACTGGTCATTACCGGCTTCACAGCCTATGCCGTCGCCAACAGCCCCGGCATTCTTCAGGCCATCTACACCAACCAGATCCTCTTCTGGGGTCTCATCATCGCCGAGTTTGCATTGGTATTCGGTGTCAGTGCCGCCATCAACAAGCTGTCGCTGACCACCGCCACATTGATGTTTATCCTCTATTCGGTCATCAATGGTGCCCTGTTGTCGTACATCTTCCTGGCCTACACGGCGTCGTCCGTCGCTACGGTGTTCTTCATCACCGCAGGCACGTTTGGCGCAATGGCTGTTGTCGGCTACACCACCAAGACCGACCTCTCGTCAATGGGTAAGATTCTCTTCATGGCACTCATCGGACTTATCATTGCCACCATCGTCAACATCTTCATCAAGAGCGACGGCCTGACGATGATTCTGAGCTATGTCGGTGTACTCATCTTCGTCGGACTCACCGCGTGGGATTCCCAGAAAATCAAGCAGATGCTCCTCCGGGCTCCCGATGCCAGCGAGGGCGCTCAGAAGCTTGCTCTCCTCGGAGCCCTGACGCTCTACCTCGACTTCATTAACCTCTTCATTTACCTCCTCCGCATTTTCGGACGCAGGGAATAACGAGGCATTATCTACGATTTATAATGGGCGAAGCCGTCATTGTGACGTGTCTTCGCCCATTTCCTGTATTCCACCATGCAGATCCATTTGTTTTATTTCGGTTCGACGTGGACGGCGATATGGGTTTCGGGGCCGTAGTGGGCGCGCAGCAGCGTTTCGATTTCCGTGGCTTTGTCGTGCGCCTCTTTGAGGGGGATGTCGCCGTCCATGAGGATGTGGAGCTCGATGGCGTAGTGGTTGCCGATGCGGCGAGTGCGTAAATCGTGGGGCTTGTCGACGCCGGGCACAGATGCCGCCAGTTGCAGAATCTCTGTTTCTATCGCCTCCGGAAGTGAATGCTCCATGAGGTCTTCGATGCCGTCGCGAAGCAAATAGAGGGCCACCTTTATAATAAATAGTCCGACGAGGACAGAGGCGATGGGGTCGAGCACCGTCCACCGTTGGCCTAAGAAGATGGCGCCACCGATGCCCACGGCTGTTCCGATGGACGACAGCGCGTCGCTGCGGTGGTGCCAGGCATTGGCCTCGACGGCCTGCGATTTCAGTTGACGTGCCTTTGCCATCGAGTAGCGATAGACCGCCTCCTTCATCACTATTGACAGTACTGCTGCCCATAGTGCCAGCGTCCCCGGAGCCTCCAGTTGCTGACCGTTCATCCATGCCATGATGTTCACCGCTCCGCTGTAGACGATGCCGATGGCTACGAACAGCAGTGCTATGCCGATGACGGTCATGGCCAGCGTCTCGTACTTGCCGTGTCCGTAGTCGTGCGACGCGTCCTTGGGCATGCTGCTGATACGTACGAAGATGATGACAATGACGTCGGTGACGAAGTCGCTGAGCGAGTGGACGGCGTCGGCCACCATGGCCGCACTGTGTCCCATAATGCCTGCGACGAACTTGAACAGCAGCAGCACCACATTCACCACTCCGCCGACCAGCGTCACCCGGTATATTTCCTTGTTTCTATCCATGACAGTCGTTTTATCGGTGCAAAAATACATCATTTCTCCGAGAAATCATGCGAAAAACCGAAAAAATCTTTCTTTTTTGTAACGAATTTGCAATAGATGTTGTATCTTTGCACGCGACGAACAGAAAAGCTTAAGACCAAGGTCGCTGCGTATGAACATATTACGACGGTTGCTCGTATGGTTGAGCAGGATTCATCAGTGTCGGGGCTTCGGGATTCAGTCGCCCGCTGATTATGCCTTCGTCCGCTACGTGGTGAACGAACACTGGCCGTATTATGCTTACGGTGCTCTCCCCGCGGATGACTGGCAGCGGCGCAAGCTGGGCCGATTGTATTTCCGGCTGGCCAACTGGCGACAACCGTCTGCGATGCTGCCCGACGACTACCAGCCATATTGGCAGGCAGGATGCCGTAAGACTCGCTTCCTGCCGGATGTCGCGAAGGTCGAGCTGGCGCGTATCGACATTGATGACTACGAAGGCTACGAGTCGCTCCTGACCCGATGCGACGAACAATCTGTCGTTGTCATCGAGGACATCAGCCGCGACTGGAGTCGCTGGCACACGATGGAACGCGACACCCGCTGCGGCACCACTTTTGACCTCTATTATTGTGGTATAATATTTTACGATTTAGGTCGTGCAAAACATAACTATCGAATCAATTTCTAAACAGCTATGACGAAGAAAATCACGAAAGTATACACCCGTGGCGGCGACAAGGGGCTGACATCCCTCGTTGGGGGCCAGCGCGTTTCAAAGGCCAGCACGCGCCTGGAGTCGTACGGCACGGTGGACGAGTTGAGCTCGCACCTGGGACTCCTTGCCGCGATGCTCCCCGACGGCGACGACAAGACGATGGTGCAGCGCATCCAGAACTGCCTGTTCAACGTATGTACCAATCTGGCCACCGATCAGGACCAGACGCCGCTCTACCCCTCTGCCCACTTGCCTGAGGGCGAAATCCAGCGCATGGAACACGAGGTCGACGCCATCATGGCCCTGCTTCCCGAGCGACAGGGCTTTATACTGCCTGGCGGAACCCAAGCAGCCGCCCAGACGCATGTCTGCCGCACCGTCTGCCGCCGTGCCGAGCGGTGTATCGTTGCCCTGTCCGAAGAGGCAACGGTGAGCCCCGAAGTGCTCCAATATATCAATAGACTGAGCGATTATCTGTTCGTTTTGGCCAAAAAGTTGAATTTTATTGCAGGGCAGAGCGAAAAAGTATGGAATAATGCTTGCGATTAGAAAAAAAAATATTACTTTTGCGGCCAAATTCGAAAACTAATAATTTTACGACTATGTATTGGACACTGGAATTAGCTTCAAAACTGGAAGATGCACCTTGGCCCGCAACCAAGGACGAACTGATAGATTATGCCATCCGTTCGGGCGCCCCGCTCGAAGTACTGGAGAACTTGCAGGAGATAGAGGATGAGGGCGACATCTACGACAGCATCGAGGACATCTGGCCTGACTATCCCACCAAGGAAGACTTCTTGTTCAACGAGGATGAATATTAAGGCTTGGTTTTATGTAATTAATTGAAAACAATGAGGTGCGCAGATATGAATTATTTGCACACTTTATTTTTGTGTGGCAGCGAAAGCGAATAATACCTTTCTCATTTCACAAAACATATTAAAACCACGGGCAAAGTTACGGATAATTCTCCACTTTTTCGTATTTTTGCACCAACTATTACAA
>Ga0265301_10003609_pt1 | contig 16238 bp, 7 predicted proteins | sample AusTroGonzalo_MG_2_FD_193488 | JGI IMG/M metagenome (GOLD analysis project Ga0265301, IMG submission 193488) | Bovine rumen microbial communities from tropical cattle in Woodstock, Queensland, Australia - Gonzalo_04 | ecosystem: Host-associated > Mammals > Digestive system > Stomach > Rumen ...
TTGGGGTTGGTACCGTCCTTATCCCTACTACGCCTGGGACCCGTACTATCCAGGCCCTTACGGTCCCCATGGTCCTCACGGTCCCGCCCCCATCGACTGGTATCACAACAACCACGACCACAACAACAGCTACTTCTATGGTCACCGCAACAACATCGGACCTTCTGTGGGCAACGGCGGCAATGGCAACGACGGTCGCGGCGAACGTCCTGATCACGATGGCGTAAATGGTCCTATAGCAGGCGGTTATGGCAACGGTGAAACGAACAACTACTACTCCACCACCGGCACCTCCTTCAACCAACGCTACGACCAAATCGCCGGTACCACGGGCGGAGGCAGCAGCTTCAACGGCAGCTCCAACAGCAGCGCCACCACTGCTACTTCCACCTCCGTAACGCCCTCTGGCAAATCGGTTACCGGTAACCGCACCGATATGAATTCCACCAGCTTAACGGCAGGATCTGCCTCTAACGGCTCAGCAGCTCCTGCTACCGTAACCGCTCCTACCTCCACTACCACCAAGCCCGCAGCCACCAACCCGTCAACGGTAACTTCCGCCAGAACAAACAGTTCCGGAAACAGCAGCACCACCCCGACCACTACAACCACTACTCGTCCGACCACTACGACGACGACCACCACTACGACTCGCCCGACCACGGTGACCCGCACGGTGGTAACTCCTTCAAGCACGACTACCCGTCCGACAACGACCAGACCGACCAACACCACTCGTCCGAGCACCGGCACCACGACAACTCCGACCACTACTACCGCTCCCCGCACCACTACAACCACTCGCACTGTACCGTCCACCACGACCAGACCGACCTCTCCCGCTCCTGCCAACACCCGCTCCAACTACAACAACCCGTCGAGCAGCAACAGCCGTCCCACCACGACCGCTCCCTCCAGAAGCAACAACAGCGCTCCTTCGAGCAGCAGCCGCCCCGCCTCTTCCAGCAGCAGTCGCTCCAGCTACAGTTCCACTTCCAGCAGCCGTTCCTCATACAGCAGCGGCTCTCACAGCAGCTCCAGCTCCTCCCGTGGAGGTGGCGGCTCCTACAGCAGCGGCGGCTCCCACTCCGGAGGCAGACGCTAAACCTGTAAACCTGTAAACCTGTAAACCTGTAAACTTTAAAAAAATGAAAAAGATAACAACCTTCATCATCGCAATATTAGGCATCATCGGAATGGCCAACGCGCAAGGCGACTACGAAGCCTTCACCTTTTCGCAAGCCGACTACTGGGGCACGGCACGTTTCATGGGAGCCGGCGGCGCATTCGGAGCCACAGGCGGCGACTTCTCGGCGCTCAGCACCAACCCCGCCTCCATCGGCCTCTTCAAACGCCATGAGGTGACCTTCACCCCGATGAACCTCACCTTCACCTACAACGACTCTTACTACTACGGGAATCACAACATGACCCGCAAGACCAAATACACGGTTCCACAGGCTGGCATTGTCTCCGTACACAAGATCAAAGGCGACAACAACTGGAAAGCCTGGCAGTTCGGCTTTGGTTACAACCGCATCATGGACTTCAACAACACGCTCCGCTTCAGTGCCAACACCCACACCACTATGATGGATCAAGTGGTGAACCACGTGAACGGAACCCCCTACAACCTCCTTACTGGCGACGGTCAACTGGCATGGAACAGCTGGCTGATTGACACACTTCCTGGCACTAACAACCAGTATTACAGTCTGTTCGACGACCAAGACCTCAAACAGAATGCGGTGGTCAACCGTTATGGTTCCATTGACGAAATGGTGATCAGCGTGGGCGGAAACTACAACGACAAGTTATTCTTGGGCGCCACCATCGGCTTCCCGTTCCTCAATTTCAAAGAGACCACCATGTATACCGAAGAACCTGCAGAGGGAGGCAACATTTACGGCATCAACTACTATGACTGGTACTCTGAACAGCGCAATTCCGGTACGGGTGTGAACCTCAAGTTAGGTTTCATCTACCAACCCGCCGATTTCGTGCGCATTGGTGCTGCTTTCCACACGCCCACCTATTACTGGACCATTCGCGACAACTTCCATCGCGAGATGACTACCAGCTACAGCAGCGGCGAGCGCAACACCAATTACTACAACAACGCTTACCGTTACTCGCTGACCACTCCGCTGAAATTCAACGTCAACACTTCGTTCCTGATTGCCAAACGCGCCTTCATCGCGGCGGAATATGAGTTCGAAAACTACGGAATGGCCAATTTATACGCCGACGACTACGATTTCGTGAGAGAAAACGAGGCCGTTTCAACAAAATTCGGGGTTGCACACAATGTACGTGTGGGTGCGGAAGTGAACATCACCCAAGGTTTCGCCCTGCGCGCCGGCTATCGTCTGAAGACCTCCCCTTACAAATCAGCTCCTCAAGATTTCAACAACACCACCCACTTCATCTCTGGCGGTCTGGGTTTCAGAGGCAAGGTGATGTTCGCCGACTTGGCTTACGTATTCCGTTTGAACAAAGACAGTTACTGGTTGTATGATCCCCAAGGTGAACCGGGACTCTACACCAGCAAATCCCACAGCGTTGTAGCCACCATCGGCTGTAAGTTTTAAGACTTGAGACTTGAGATTTGAGACTTTAGACTTTAGACTTGAAACCTGAAACTTGAAACCTGAAACTTGAAACCTGAAACTTGAAACTTGAAACCTGAAACTTGAAACTTGAAACTTGAAACAACTCATCACCATCATTATAATACTTTCAGTCGCCCTGAGCGTGAGTGCCCAGGAGCGACTTTTTTTTGCGGACAAGCTGTATGAGTCCGTCACCACCGACCTGCAGGGCAACGTCTTCCTCACGATGGGTTCGACTTTGGATTCCTACACAGCCGACGGTGTCAAACTGCAGAACTTCAGCGACCCCACGTGGGGCAGCATTTCGCGGGTGGATGCCGGTATCGCTTCCAAAATCCTCGTCTTCTACCAAGAGAGCGGCACCGTACTGCTGTTGAACAACGAATTGTCCCCAATCAATGGTCCGCAGAGCCTCTTCGACAAAGGGTTGATGACCGTCACGTTAGCAGCCATGGGCAACCCTAACAAGATCGTGCTCTACGACGAGACCAACCAAGATCTCATCATCACCAACTTGAGTCTCAATACGTTGAGTCAGACGCACATCACCTTCCCCAGCGAGTTCCATCCTACCGACATGCAAGTCGTCCCGGAACACCGCATCGCCCTCCTCGACACTCTCCACGGCATCTGCCTTTTCGATTTCTTCGGCACTTACGAGAAGATGATCCCCATCCCCGACATCCAAGCGATGCAATTCACGAAAGATCAAATCATTTATCTGAAAGACAACACCCTATATCGCTACAGAATCCCTACCGAATCTTCGCCAATGTCCTTGGAAACCATAGACATCAAAATACCAAACATCAAACAATTCCGTTTTTTCCAAGACAAATTGTACTACATTGATGACAGCAATCATCCCATGTGGTTCAAACAATAAAAAAGTAGAGACGCGATTAATCGCGTCTCTACATCTTCATATCACGTCTTGATTCCGAATTAATTATTCGTGTTTGTAAACCGGCAGCGGCTGATCCACCTGCTCGTTCCACGGCAGACCATAACCACCGATCTCCTTCATGAACGGATCCGGATCGAACTGCTCGACGTTGAAGACGCCCTTGCCTTGCCATGTGCCGGTGAGGATCATCTTCGCGCAGAGCATGGCGGGCACGCCGGTCGTGTAGGAGACAGCTTGTGCGCCCACTTCCTTGAAGCACTCGGCGTGGTCGCAGTTGTTCCACACATAGTAGGTGCGCTCTTTACCGTCCTTGATACCCTTGATCTGACAACCGATGGAGGTCTGTCCGTGGTAGCCTTCGCCCAGCGAAGAGGGTTCGGGCAACACAGCCTTCAGGAACTGCAACGGCACGATATCCATGCCCTTGTAGTTGATGGGCTTGATGCTGGTCATGCCGATCTCTTGCAGCACGTTCAGCACGGTGAGGTATTTCTGTCCGAAGGTCATCCAGAAACGGGCGCGCTTGATGGTCGGATAGCTCTTCACAAGAGACTCAAGTTCCTCATGATAAAGCAGATAGGATTCACGATCGCCAATATTCGGGTACTCCACGGGACGGTGAATCGACATCGGATCAATCTCCACCCATTGACCGTTCTCCCAATATTTACCGCGTTGGGTGATCTCACGGATATTGATTTCGGGGTTGAAGTTGGTGGCGAAAGCCTTGCCGTGGTCGCCGGCGTTGCAGTCCACGATGTCGAGATAGTGCATCTCGTCGAAGTAATGTTTGGCGGCATACGCAGTGTAGATGCTGGTCACGCCCGGATCGAAACCGCAGCCCAGCAACGCCATGATACCTGCCTCTTTGAAACGATCGTGGTAAGCCCACTGCCAGCTGTACTCGAACTTCGCCTTGTCGCGAGGCTCGTAGTTGGCGGTGTCCATATAATTGGTCTTGGTGGCCAAGCAAGCATCCATCAAGGGAAGATCCTGGTAAGGCAGCGCCACATTAATCAGCAAATCAGGCTTGTAGCTTTCGAGCAAGCGGATGGTTTCCTCCACATTGTCGGCATCCACTTGTGCAGTTTGAATGCGGTTGCCGCCAATCTGCGCAGCGATGGCGTCGCATTTCGCCTTCGTGCGGGAGGCCAACATGATTTCAGTGAAAACTTCCGGTACGGAAGCACATTTGTGAGCCACGACGGAACCAACGCCGCCCGCTCCGATAATTAATACTCTTGCCATTTGTCTATTCTATTAATGATTACTCAAATTGAAAGCGCAAAAATACATAAATTATCATTCTCAATGACTAAAAAATCGTACTTTTGCCCTTTCAAAAAACGAAGAACCTTATGAGAAAGAACCTCTTATCCATCCTCTGTATCGTGCTGATTATCTGCATGGGATGCACGGGATGCAAGAAAAAGAACGCGTCTGTCGATGTAGCAAAACCTACACTGACCGCAGAACAGGTGAAGAAAGCCAAAAATGTTGAGATCAAGATTTTGCGCTACGAGCAGGATCTGTTCAGCATGGACAAGAACAATATGGCCGAAGGTTTCAAAGCGCTCTACGGCAAATACCCGGAAAACATCATCGCCAACGGCGCTTGGGAAAACACCGAAATGATTCAATCGATGAAAGGGTACCTCAACGACCCCGTCATCCAAGAAATTTACAAAGATACGCAAGTGCAATTCGCTGACCTTTCAGGACTTAAATCCCAACTCAAGTCGGCCATGAGCATTTACCTCACCCACTTCCCGAACGACAACGTTCCCGATTTCTGCACGCTGGTTTCCGGTATCAACTTCGAAATTCCGCAGGTTTTCGGTTATGATAACACCATTTTCATCTGCCTCGACATGTACCTCGGCAAAGACTACAAGCACTACGGACAAGCGGGCATGCCGAAATACATCGCCGCCCGCTGCGACAAAAAGTATATGGCCACCGACTGTTTCTCCAAAGCACTGGTCTACAGACACCTGCCTGACAAAACACTGGTCACCCTGCTCGACAACATGGTGGATGCCGGCAAAAAGATGTTCTTCACGCAGACGATGTTCCCGAACACTCCGCCCGAAGTCATCCTGTGCTACAGCAAAGAGCAGTACCAATGGGCTGTGGAACACGAATCGGCCATTTGGCACACACTCATCGAGAAGAACATGGTCTACAACAATTCCGAAGACATTATCCGCCGCATGATCGACGAAACGCCCTTCACCCGCGACTTTGGCAACGATTCTCCCGGACGCCTCGGCGTCTTCATCGGCTTCCAAATTGTGCAAAGTTACATGAAAGCGCACCCGGAAACCACGCTCAGCGAGCTCCTGAAAATGACCGACAGCCAAAAAATCTTGAAAGAATCTGGGTATAAACCAAAATAGGTTTTACTTTTTGCGGTGAACTTTAAAACAAAACAACATGTCAGGAATCAACAAAGTCATCTTAGTGGGTTTTTTAGGAAGAGACCCGGAAATCAGAACCTTTGAGAACGGCAGCAAGCGCGCGAGTTTCTCTTTAGCCACCACCGAAATCCGCAAGGACAAGGAGGGCAACCGCATTGAGCTGACCGAGTGGCACAACATTGTGATGTGGCGCAACTTGGCCGATTTGGCGGAGAAGTACCTCACCAAAGGCAGGCAAATCTATGTGGAAGGCCGTTTGCGCACCCGAAACTGGGACGATGCCAACGGAGTGAGGCATTACATCACCGAAGTGGAGGCCAACACCTTCACATTCTTGTCTCCCAAAGAGAACGGAGGACAGACCGTCACGCAAGTGCCCAACCAAACGGTGGCGCAGCAACCTGTAATGCCGCCCATCCCGCCGACACCTCCCGAGAACACGGTGTCGGAAGAGAGCTACTCCGACGACGACCTACCATTCTGATGGCAGGAAAAACAGCTGTGCAAAGGCACAGATTTAGATTAATCACAATACCGTGATGCTTCCTTTCCGGAAATACTTTCGACCCGCAGTGTCGGTATAGCGGATGACATAATCATAGACGGTCTGGATCGTTGTCTTATCCTTATAATCGCCATCCCACTTGAAGTTCTTGTCCGTACTGTAGAACACCATCTCTCCCCATCGGTTGAAGATGCTGATCTCGAATAGGGCAATGTTGCTTTGGAAGAACTCAGGAATGCAGAACCAGTCGTTCAGGCCATCGCCACGCGAAGGAGTTATGGCGTTGGGCAATATGAGCTCATAATTGCAGCCCGACACCAAGACCTGCGTACTGACGTAGCAGACATCTTGGGTCGCCGTCACCGAGTAGTAGCCCGGCGAAGTCACCGTAATAGTCGGGGCGCTCTCGCCAGTGCTCCACACGTAGTTCGGCATGGGCGTCACTACCATCAGCTCCATCGACATATTCTCGCAGAAATCTTCCGTCAGCGGCACAATCCGCAGCGAAGTGTCAATAACCGTCAGGGTCAGCCGCACAACACTATCGCAACCGAGACCGCTCTGCAGGGTCAATTCTCTGTGAATTTCCACCTCCCCGACCGTCTCCAGCGGGGAAATCTCGAAGCCGTTCGCACTGTAACCGTCGCCCTCACAGATTACGTCTTCCGTTTCCGTCTCATACTGCGGGTTGACCGTCAACAGCAATATGACCGCACTGTCGCAATGACCTGTGGTGTAGTGCTGTTCAAAGACCATCTCGCCTGTCGCCACCGTTTGCTCCGGAGCAATGTCGAAACCGTAGTCCACAAAACCCTCTCCCTGACAGACACTTGCCGTCAGCGTGTCACTGGAGTTCGGCCACACGCTGACAGTCACAATGTTACTATAGACCGTACCGCAACTCTGACTCATCCATGCACGGCGCAACGAGAAGGAAACTGTAGCAAGATTCGGATAGGTGTAGCCTTGAGCGCTGTTAGTACCCGGTGCAGGCGTCCAATCCGCGCCGTCTATAGAAATTTGCCATTGGCAGACGCCATTGTCGCCGCCCGAGGCAACCGTACCTGTAAACGGGGCAACCGTTTCGCCATCACACAACTCCTGATCCGAAGCAATCGTGCCGGCCGTCAGTTCACCGTTCAGCGCGTTGATCGTCGTCGTAGCGGTAGCCGAACAACCGAGATGGTCAGTTACGGTGAACGTGTAGGTTCCCGCCGGACGGTTGTTGATAGTGGTAGACGTAGCGATAGTTGACCCTGTGGCATTCGTCCACTGGTAGGTGAACGGATTCTGCCCGCCGGTAACAGTGGCAGTGGCCGCACCCGTGGAGGCACCATAGCAGGTCACATGCGTTACATTGTTGATATTGGCGGCGATGTTATCCACCGTCAAAATGTAGGTTACGACACTGTCCGCTCCGTGAGAGGTCAGCAGTGTCGCCACGTGCGAACCTGCTGCCGTGAAGGTGTGGCCATGCCATGTAAACGGCAAGTTGGCGGCACAGACCATCGTATCGACCGTGCTCGTAACATTCTGATAAATCATCAAGTTCAGCGAGACAATGCTGTCACATCCGTTGGCATTAGTGAAGACAAACTGACTGCTGGACAGCATAGGGGTACCGACGGAGAAAGTGGTGTCGATAAGACCATTAGTGTAGTGGAACGGAAGGTTGTTCTGGATAATAGCGGTATCAATAGTGGTGTACGACAACGGATTGACCGTCAAGGTCATGGTCACGACGCTGTCCGCACCGCTGGCAGCGGTGAGGGTTGCAGTCTGAGTGCCCGCCGAGGTGAAAGTGACACCATTCCAGGTCAGAGGCAGCTCGTTGGCACAGATAGTGCTATCGTCAACACCGGTAACATTGTAGAAGACCGTCAGGGTCAGCGTCAGGATGCTGTCGCAGCCTGCCGCATTGGTCAGATACTGGGTGTATGTTCCTGCAGCGAGATAGGTGCTGTCATTATACTGATAAGGCAGGTTATTCTCGACAATAGCGAGTTCCACGGTATCATAAGTGGTCGGAATCATGGTCACCGTCATGGTGATGGTGCTGTCAGCTCCGGAGTGGGCCGGAATCATGGTGGTCTTTGTTCCGGCTTCCGTGAATATGCTGTCGTTCCAAGTAAACGGGAAGGCGGTCTCACAGACAGCGGAATCGACCTCGGAGGTTACGTTGTAATAAACGGTCAAGTTGAGGGTAAGAACACTGTCGCACCCGTTAGCATTGGTAAAGTACTGGGTGTAAGTGCCTTCTCCTGCATACGTACTATCGTTGTAATGATAAGGCAGGGCGTTTTCAACGACAGCCGTGTCGAAAGTGCCGTAGGTGGTCGGAATCACCGCGAGGGTCATCGTGATGGTGCTGTCGGCACCGGTGGAGGCTGGAATTGTAGTTGTTTTCACGCCTGCAATCGCAAAAAGACTGTCGTTCCAAATGATGGGCAACTCGCCCTCACAGATAGTGGAATCCACCGCAACGGTCACGTTGGGATAAACTGTCAAGCTCAATGAAAGGATGCTGTCGCAGCCTGCGGCGTTCGTCAAGTATTGAGTATATGTCCCTGCTTCGAAATAGGTGCTGTCATTGTACTGAAGAGGCAGCGCATTTTCCACGATGGTCGTATCGAAGGTGCCGTAGGTGGTCGGAATCACGGTGAGGGTCATCACCACTACACTGTCTGCACCGTTATAGGCGGTCAGCACTGCCGGCTGCGAACCTGCTTCGGTGAAGGTGACTCCGTTCCATGAAATCGGCAGGTCGTTCTCGCAAACAATAGAGTCGGCGATGCTGGTTACATTCTCGTAAACGGATAAAACAACGATAAGGACACTGTCGCAACCTGCCGCATTGGTCAGATATTGGGTGTAGGTTCCCGCTTCATAATACAAACTGTCATTATAAAGGAAAGGCATGGCGTTCTCAACGACATTCAGGTTTACTGTACCATAGGTGGTGGGAATAATGGTCAGATGCAGCGTGTCGACCTGTATGCAGGCATTGGAATCGGGATGCGTATAGAGATAGTCGCCACTTTCGGTATAGATTTGTCCATCACCGTCAGCCCATGTGTAACTCACGCACTCGTTGACAGTCGACGAGGTATTCGTGGGGTGGTTGATGGTGAGATGCAGCGTTGCTACAGAGTCACAACCATTGGCAGCAGTGAAGATCTGTGTATAATCACCCGAAACATAATAGGTTGTGTCGTTCCAAGTGTAGCTGACGCAGACGATTTCCGCAAACTCAGTCGACACTGCGTATTTTCGTGTGAAAAAGAGCGTGTCTGCGCTCGGACAGTCATCATTATTGGTGTACTCAAATACGTAAATACCTGTAGTGTCGCAGGTCTGTCCGTGCCACTCGACACTCTCGCAAGATGCCTCAGTTTCAACATTGTGCGTACCATGATTGACGGTCAAGGTCAGCGTCACCACGGAGTCGCATCCGTTAACGGCAGAAAAAACCTGTGTATACTCCCCTGATTCATAGTAGGTTGAGTCATTCCAGTCGTAACTTTCACAAGCCGTTTCCGAAAATTCCATCGTTTGGGTATATCTCCGGGTGAAGTAGAGGGTATCTGCGCTCGAACAGCTGTCGGCATTGGTGTATTCAAACACATAAACGCCGGTGGTGTCGTATGTCTGTCCGTGCCACTCGAAGCTCTCACAAGAGGTCTCGGTCACCACATTGTGTGTGCCGTAATGGACAGTCAGATGCAACATCACCGTACTGTCCGCGCCGTGGATGTCGGTATATAATCGTTCGTAGTCACCTGATTGTGTGTAAGTTTCTCCGTCCCACTCGTAACTTTCGCAGGCTATGGCGAAGAATTCGTATGTGGAGCTGTAATAGATAGTCAGATGGAGTGTGTCCACCTGCTGACAACCGTTAGCGTCGCTATGAGTGTAGTAATAAGTGCCTGACTGGGTGTAGGTTTCATTGTTTCCGTCTGTCCAAGTGTAAGTATCGTAGGTGGTAACAGTCACCCCAGTGTGCACAGGATTGTGGATGGTCAGGTGTAGCGTGTCCACCTGTTGACAGCCGTTGCTGTCCGGATGCGTGTGTAGATACTCGCCTGAAGTGGTGTAGGTTTGTCCGTTGCCATCCGTCCATGTGTAACTCTCACATTCGACAACGGTGGTCGCAGTGTGAGTGGGAGTGTTAATGGTCAGGTGCAAAGTATCAACCTGCACACAGCCGTTGCTGTCCGGATGCGTGTAGAGGTACTCCCCGGAAGTGGTGTAGGTTTGTCCATCGCCATCCGTCCACGTGTAACTCTCGCACTCAGTGACGGTGGTCGAGGTGTGTATGGGATTAAGGATGATGAGGTGCAGTGTTACCACAGAGTCACAACCGTTAGCAGCAGTGAAGTTCTGTAAGTAATCTCCAGATTCATAGTAGGTTGTGTCGTTCCAACCATAACTTTCACAGGCAGTTTCCGCAAATTCCGTCGTTTTGGGATATTTCCGGGTGAAATAGAGTGTATCCGCGCTCGGACAGTTGACGTTGTTAATGTATTCAAACACGTAAACGCCTGTGGTGTCGCAAGTCTGTCCGTGCCATTCGATACTCTCGCAGGAGGTCTCGGCCTCCACATTATGTGTGCCGTAATTGACGGTCAGATGCATCGTCACCGTGCTGTCTGCACCATGGATATCTGTATATGTACGTTCGTAGTCTCCTGTTTGTGTGTAGGTTACCCCATCCCATTCGTAACTTTCGCAGGCTATGGCGGAAAACTCGGATGTAGAGCTGTAATAGACGGTCAGATAGAGCGTGTCTACCTGTTGACATCCGTTAGCGTCGCTATGGGTGTAATAATAAGTGCCTGATTGGGTGTATGTTTCATTGTTTCCGTCCGTCCAAGTGTACGTGTCGTAGGCGGTAACGGTTACCCCGGTGTGCACAGGGTTATTGATGGTCAGATGCAGTGTATCCACCTGCTGACAGCCGTTGGTGTCCGGATGCGTGTAGAGGTACTCACCAGAGGTGGTGTAGGTTTGTCCGTTGCCATCCGTCCATGTGTAACTCTCGCATTCGGTAACAGTGGTCGCAGTGTGTGCGGGAGTGTTTATGGTCAGATGTAGCGTTATCACTGAGTCACAGCCATTAGCAGCCGTCATCGTGAAGGTAGGAGTGACCGTGCTCTCGTAGTAAGTTACACCGTTGATCCATGTCAGCGAATCGCATGCCGTTCGCGTGTCTATACTGTACGACATCGGTTTCACAGACAAGTTCATCACCACCAGACTGTCGATACCGATCGAGGCCGTTAGCGTCACGGTGTCTGTGCCCGAAGAGGTAAAAGTCACCCCGTTCCAAATAAACGGTAACTCTTCTTCACAAATAGTACTGTCTACAACAACCAACAATGCCGTTTCAACAATCAGGTGAAGAGTCAGCGTACTGTCACATCCATTCTGATTGACAAGATGCTGGACATAATCGCCGGCCTCCGTATAAACACTGTCATTCAGCACAAATGGCAAATTCTGTGCATAAACGGTCTCCGTTATCTCTGAAGCAGTCAGAGGAGACACCTCAACATGCAGTATCACCGTGCTGTCACATCCATGGCTGTCCATCCGATTAAACACAACATCTCCCGAAACCGTACCAACTGCGAAAACGGTGTCGCGCCACTCGTAAGGGAACTGGTTTTCGCATATCATCAATGTCTCGTTTATGGTCTGCGGTGGATATACGGTCAGCAAGGTGTCGGCCGAGATACTACATCCGTATTGATTGGTGATGGTTACCCCGACCGTGGTAGAGGTATCTGCTGTGAATGTTATGGTTTTCGAAGTGCCGCCCGTTGTCCATTGATAGTTCAGTACCGCACTGTATAGGGAATCATTCCAATCAATGGATTCCGTCTCACAGAGCGCAGTCAGGCTCGCTACGTCATTCTGACAGAACTGGTAGGCATCCGACTGAATCCGCGCCTCAGGTAACTCAACCACGATCAACGTAAGCAATATTGTACTGTCACAACAAAACTCAGACACCATATTGTGGACAAAAACCGAATGTTCGGCTTCTATGCTATCAATATCAAAACCGTAGCGGTGGTACGGTTGCCCCGTACCACACACAGTGTCCGTATACTGAACATAATAGATTGGCTTCGGATGGATGGTCATTGAGAAGGATGCAGTTCCGCATGAATTCACACCCGTGGCCGTGATGTTGGCATCCACCGCATCATCCGTGAACGTGACTTCCACATGATCGGTTCCCTGACCTGAGAGAATATATGCGCCCGTCGGCATCGTCCATACGATATCCGTCAAGCCCGACAGCGTATCTAACCAGTAAGTGTAGACGCCGCCTGGACACACATACTCCATTCCGTGAATGCCGTATAAATCATTGGTGTTCGGCGTGACCAACAGATGCAAAACCGTGATACTGTCGCAAGACTCGCGCTGCACCGTATCCGATAGCAAATATGCTCCCTGCTCCGCATTGGGCAACGTGAATCCGTAGCCACTGTAATTGTTTCCGGCGCAGATGGTGTCGTAAATATCATTTACTTGCTGTTGCACCAACAATTCCAACACGTATGTACTGTCACAGTCAAGTCCCGGCACATCTACTGTACGCGTCAATGTTACGGGACCCGGATCGGCCGTCAAATAGTAGAAACCGTGTGCATTGTATGTTTCCCCTTGACAGACTGTATCGTAGAAAACCATATTGTCGCCATCGTGGATGACTACCTGTGAATATATGGTGGTGCAGTGTTGTCCATAGCTGTCATACATGAATACCGTCATAGACACTGGATAAGTGCCGCCCTCGGTATAGTGGTGTGTGAAATGTATCCCATTGTAATTGTCATAACTGTCGCCGAAGTTCCACACCACGCTGTCGCACTGGTAATTGACTGCGGCATCAAAGGTAATATCCTCGTAAACGCAGAAGTTATTATTCTCCAGTTCAGTGCTGAGGACATTGTTTACATACATCTGCTGGCTTAATAAAGCAGCTTTGGATCCTACGGAATATGCATAGGTTTCGCACCATCCTGTTCCATACACGTGTGCTACAAATCCCTGACTGCTGCTCAACGTGTGGGTACCGTTGCTGATGTGCATCCTTGCGTATGAGTATGAGGAATTAGCTGCCACAGGATGGAATTGATTGGCCACACTCACATTGTCACACGTGACAGAATTAACTGAAGATGTAGGAACGACAACATTAACATAGTGGTTAGATATAGTTGCTGAATTGAATGTGGAAAATGTAATTTCCTGTATTCGTTGTTCCAGTGGAGAAATCCAAACCATTGAAGGATCGCCAACATTATTAGGGTTAGAAACTGTTCCTGCCATATATAAATATACAGCACATGCATTTGTGGACTCAAGATAACAAACTTCCTCATTCGAATTCAATTGAAACTCATAAGAACCATTGGCTTGTAAAGTTGTTAGATAATTGCCATTTTTTGTAAGTATAGTGTTATCTAAAGATGCCGTTACCTTTACTCTATCATATTGTAGTCCTTTTGTTGTAGTTACAACAAATTGTTTTCCCCAAAAATGAGTACCAAATGCCTGTTCAACAACATGGTCACAAGCAGCAATTCCCGTTGGTACATTAGTACATACATTTCCGTTAAACACAGCAATCGGTTTTGACGCATCCATGGATTGCACAGTGGAGCCTGACAGGTCGCCACTGATTCCGCTAAACTTAGACAATACTTGATACGTTTGTCCTGCATTCAACGTCACGGTATAAGGAACAAATGCGGGATGATTGTCGGAAGTGGTTTTCGACGGGGTGATTTTCACTGTGGTACCGTTTTGGGTGGCCACAATCATAAACTCTGAGTTAATGAGTGGGGTGTAGGTTTGCACTACATAATCAGTGGAAAGGGCTGGTTCCGGCAAAACATCGGTCACATCGTACGTATAGGATTGGAAATTGGAAGCATACAGGGATATATTGTCCGATGCTGTGACAAGGAGACCGAAATTTCCAACAACACCAGCCGTGCCACAATAGGCCTGTGCATTGGGGATGGAAATTTGTGCAGTTTGATTGGCCGACACCGAAAAATTGGTACTCCAGCCTGTATTGGGGTTTGAAATAGTTCCCGTACATGCGTTTTGGGCGGAAACAAGCAACGAAAGTGCCGATGTACCTGATAAGTTTTTCATAAACGACACCCAAAAGCGCTGTCCAGAGGTGGAAGGAGAGCCTTCACTATTCTCCACCACCTCGGTTGGATCCACACAGATGGTGGCCGTATCCCACCTCTCGCATGCGACTCCCCAATAGGCGGTAACCGTGTAACATGTGGGAATCAGAGGGTTCACGTAAACTGTGTCGGAAGTCTCGTTACTGTGAGACCATTCATACCGATCGCCGCCCGTAGCCACAATGGTGGTGGTATGACCACTGCAATTCTCGTTTTCCTCGGTTGTAGCAGAAAGCGTGATGGTCCGATCTTGCGGGTGAACCTCAAATGCGCCCTGGTCCACCGCACCCTCACAGGCTATACGTTCTAAGCCTTGAATATCGTCAGACCAGGTGACATATTGATTTTCGCCCGCGTTTACGGCAGGAGAGGTCTCCGGCAGATAAAAGTTATTGTACCCCACGAAGACACCTGTCACCTGTTGTAACAAATTGCTGGGATCAGGCGACACTGCATTCGTGCTGGCAATGACACTCGCATTCTGGAAGATAATATTGTTGTAAAGATGCAACTGCCCGGTGACATCTTGCTGCACTGCATAAACAATCTCATTGTCGAACTCGCTGTTATCCATCAGGCTTATCCACACTCTGTCGCACCCCTTCATATTCTGCACCCAACTTATGCAACTGTTATCGCCCACATTCACGGCAGCTGAACTCAATTGGATACTGAAAGCCAAATATTTGTCCATAAAAGCGTAAACATTCCCTACAGGAATGTTGCTCGCGAACACCGAGGCTACATTCGTCAATGTATCGCTCTCATTGTTGATTATGAAATGATGGCAGAGCTTTAGTGTGCTTTTAGCGTCTTTGCAATTCACACAATGGTCGGCCTGCACGGAAAATGTTCCGCAGCAACAAAGCAGTAATAATATTATCCTGAATCGTGACATTCTGAAAAAATATTTGATTACACTTTCGCAAATTTCTTAAGTGAAAAAGGGATTATCACTGGCAAGACTTGCGAAAAATAAAACTATTTGATTAATCTTGAAGGCAACGCACAGAAAAGGCAGTGCTCTTATTATAAGCAGCACCATTGTACTGCCGGCGCACTGTTGGATCGTCGTATTTCAGATAACGAAACCAAGCTCTACTAGCGTTGTACTGAGTAGTACTCCAAAAGTAAGCGAATTCTCCGAAATCGCCGTAGCTACCGTTATAGAGACCCGCCGGCAACATCCCTAAACCTGTTGAATTATTGTCTATCGGGTCAACACCCACTTGACAGGCATTTGTAGCTTCCACCCATCCAGTCGTGGAAGCCAATGACTTGGCAACGTTCGAGAATGACGATCCACAAATGTAAGCGTATTGGGTTTTCAGATAGTCGACCAGCTGTGTCCATTCGGCATCGCTGGGCACATGCCACCCGGTGGGACAGACGCCGAGCACCCCAGAAGGGTTGCTTGAGGAACTGGAGGCTCCGTGCATCACCGCCGGCCAATTGTAAAGATAGCCGTAAGTAGCCACATTGCCCGCATCCTCATTGGGGGTGTAGCGATAAGGGGTTGAATTATCGGTGGATGTCCCCAGTTCTATAGTTACTCCATCGGCGTAGCGGGTA
>Ga0265301_10003614_pt1 | contig 16225 bp, 11 predicted proteins | sample AusTroGonzalo_MG_2_FD_193488 | JGI IMG/M metagenome (GOLD analysis project Ga0265301, IMG submission 193488) | Bovine rumen microbial communities from tropical cattle in Woodstock, Queensland, Australia - Gonzalo_04 | ecosystem: Host-associated > Mammals > Digestive system > Stomach > Rumen ...
AGTTCACGGAGATAGTCAATGGTTGTGCCTCTGAAGAGGACTTCCAGAAATCCCCAGTCATCGCTTCCCATTTCATAGGTTACTGCATCAACAACGAGCCAAGGGGCGAGGGAGATATTTACACGCCATTCTACACCTATTATTATAATAAGCGCTTGGAGAAATTTCGCAAAAAACACAAGGATGAAATTGGACTTATCAGAGATGCCAAAAGACTTGAAGTGTTATTTCTCAACGAACATGCCAACGAAGAGAGTCGGGCTTATGAGGACAGCATGGTATTGTTTGGGTTCGATAGAAGCAAAGCGAAAACATACATGTCATTATATTTTGGATACATAGACTTTTTACGAGAAAAGATGCCACGGTATTTTGTATTTAAGGAAATACTCAATCCTAAAGTTTACTCTTGGAGAGAGTTTGATAAAATTGCAACAATGGGTTACAGTGTTACAGAGTTTTGCTTGAATCAGGTACTTGACTGGTCCTTGGGCAGAATTATCGCTGATGATATTGTTCTCAATGGTTTTTCTCCTGAAGCAAAGGACATGGAACAAATCAAGGCGGTTTATGGTGATCAGGTCAAACCTTTTGAGGTTAGTTATATCCGTATCAATACAACGGACAAGAAGAAGATGGCTCAAGCCATCTATGATAAGCTTAGAGTTGATATGAAACAAAGGCAATTCTATAACGATATGGAATTGCAACTGGTCTTTGAGCACGCTGAACGGTGGCTTAATGGAGTTGTAGAGACTGCGGAACAAAAACAAAATGTTGGGCTCATTAAGCGTCAATTGGAATTATGTCTGAGAATGATTGACGAAGATAGCAAGGAAGAGCACAAACCGTTCTATAACTATAATCATGAGCCTCTTAAAGACGACAATGTCGTGGCTGGAATAGACCGTTATGGATATTCAACACAACCATATAACAGATTGAATGACGATGAATTTAATGCCATGATGGTAGCGTTCGATAAATGGGCATCGATGCATTACGCTAATGATAATTCAAATGTAGGAGAGCATATTTCTTTTACTCCACTTTCCGATGGTATAAATGGGTATTTACATAGCATGCAAAACTCTATGTATAATGAAAAAATCATTGAGCAAATGAGTTTTCATGAGTTTGTGAACTGCATTTATTGTGCTAATTTCAAAGCAATGTACGAAAAGGCAAAAGAGACCAGAAACATAAAAAGACTATATCTCATAATTGGACGCATCAAGACATGGTTCCCGCATGAATGGGAAGAACAAGCAGCAACGAGTATGAGTATTACGCTCAAGACGATGAGGAATTTTACTATTGATGAAATCGAACCTGCGCACAAAACTTGGTGCAGAAAGTTGGATGAAGTTTTTCCAAAATACAATTCCAAGCAATAGCGACCCCGAGTCAACCCCGAAATTTTTTTCAAAAAATTTACAACCAATTGAATATCAACATATTCTTTTGGTTGTTTTTTTTGCTTCACCCCGAAACCCCAAATTTTCACATCGTTTCTACCCAATAATTTTGCTGACGCAAGTCGGTCAAAAACCGATGAGCCACTGCAAAGCATAGTGCTTTGTGGCGAACTCATAAAACTCATATAACATGTTGCCACAAACAACACCCCTACAAACCCAGTACGTCATAGGCAAAGACGACTTGGAAGACGTCATCAATAGTATAGTTGATGCCCGGATGCAACGTTTCTTCGACAACAAGAAGAAAGAAGCCGAAGCCGACCAGTTAATTACACCCAAAGATGCAGCAGAGCAGCTTGGCGTTAACCTCACAACCCTATGGAGATGGCACAACGAAGGCTACCTCGTCAAGGTATACATAGGTAATAAGCCACGCTACAAGCAGAGTGACATCGACCGCATTTTGCAGAAAGGAGGACGGGATGAATGACCTGAAAACCATTGGCCAAAATCTCGTCGAATTGGCCAAAGACCCCTCCGACCCCATTGGGCAGACTATCGCCAAGTGTCCCTGCGTTCAAGCACTCTTGGAAGCAAACACCAACCTTGCTAAAAACACTCGCGAAACCTGGCTTGACAACCAAGATGTGATGTTTATGCTCCACATCAGCCTTCGCTCGCTTCAAACGATGCGCAGCAACGGCACCCTACCCTATTCCCGCATAAACAACAAGATCTACTATCGACGCTCAGACATTGAAAAACTTCTGAACGACAACTACTCGCCTAAAAACACCAGGCAGCAGTCGTTCAAGAAAGGAGGTAATAAATGAAAAAAGCGACCACTAACGCAGTCGCCCAACAAGTCACTGCAAAGGTACAAAAAAACTCCAAATACATCACTGTAAATGTTGAAAAATCATTGTCTCCTACAATGATTCTTTCAACGATTACAACTGCCGTGAACAAAACCATGGAAAAGGAAAACAATCAAAGTATCCTAAAAGCCATAGATGATGATTTGGAGAAGTCGGAAGCTGTAAAAGATGCTATTCCAGAAACCGTTGGAATGCTAAGCATCAAATCGGCCAATCAAACCTTGATGGAAGCGAAGCAACGACCTGACCCAAAATCACTATGGCTTTCATTATGGTACGAAGGGGAGGTTTGTTGTCTGTTCGCGGATAGCAATGTCGGCAAATCCATTTATGCCGTCCAGATTGCCGAAAGCATAGCGAAAACTCAACGAGTGCTGTACTTTGATTTTGAGTTGTCTGATAAGCAGTTTCAACTCCGTTACACTGATGAGCAAGGCAACTCATATCATTTCTCCGATAACTTTTTCCGTGGTGAAATCAACAAAGAATCTTTGGATGTAACCAACTTTGAAGACAATATTATCAGCAACATTGAGTCTGCAGCCCAACAATCTGGCGCAAAAGTGCTAATCATCGACAACCTGACATGGATTTGCAGCAACAGCGAAAAAGGAGATGTGGCAGGACGATTCATGATGAAACTGATTGCATTAAAGAAAAAGCATGATTTCTCCGTGCTTATCATCGCTCATACACCAAAACGTAGTCAGTCAAACCCGATAACACAAAATGATCTGGCGGGAAGTAAGAAGCTCTACAACTTCTTCGATAGTTGTTTTTCCATTGGCATGAGTGCGAAAGATGGAGGACTCCGATACATTAAGCAGATGAAAGTTCGTCATGGTGAATACGAGTATAGTGCGGACAATGTAATTGTGTGTCAGTTAGACAGAGTAAATGCATTCCTGCAATTCGTGCCGATAGGATATTCAACCGAGCGAGAGCATCTTAAGGAACGAACCGAGAGCGATTTGTCAGAACTTGAAAGCACCGTCATGGAACTACATGGTCAAGACCATTCCTTGCGAGAAATCGCGGTTCAGTTAAACATAAGCAAATCCACGGTTCAACGCATCATAAAGAAATACGAATAAAGAGTGTCCCAAGTGTCCCTCTGTCCCAAGTGTCCCAAGTGTCCCATCTGTGGGACAGTGGGACAGGTGGGACAGGTGGGACAGCAGACAAGGAAGGAGAAATGAGTATGAACTATCAGCTTGAAAAATACCACGGCAGGGCTTCGCGCCACGAATGCCCGAATTGCCACGACCCCCATTCATTTACCTACTATGTTGATGAGAACAACCAGCCTCTTGACACGACTTGCGGCAGGTGCGACCATGAAAGCAGTTGCGGCTATCATTACACCCCAAGCGAATACTTCCAAGACCATCCAGACGAGCAACAATCAAAGGCATTTGTGCCCAAGATGCCGTTTCAACCCAAACCACCCAAACCACTTTGCACCATCCCTTTCAAGTACGTCCTTCGGTCGGCAAGTTACAATAGCCTATTTATCAAATTCCTTTGTGGCTTGTTTGATAGAGACACCCTTGAAAGTCCAACAATAAAAAGACTTGGTGAGCTATACGCCATCGGTGCCACAAACGACATGGACATTATCTTTTGGCAAATCGACATCAACGGCAAAGTGAGAACGGGCAAGATAATGAAGTATGGCGAAGATGGCCACCGCATCAAAGACGGATACGGAGTGAATTGGGTTCACGCCAAAATGAAAAAAGACGGTCTTTTGCCTGACGACTGGGAATTAACGCAATGCTTGTTCGGCGAACATCTGTTGAATTGGTCAATGAATAAAAACAAAACCGTTGCACTCGTCGAGAGTGAGAAAACCGCCTTGATTGGCGCAGCTTGCTATCCTCAATATCTGTGGCTTGCCACTGGTGGCAAATCCCAGATGTCAGACGAGAAAATGAAGGTGTTATCCGGCAGAACGGTGATACTGTTCCCCGACGTTGATGGTTACAACGAATGGACAGAGAAAGCGAAGACCCTCACGTTTTGTAAAACCATTGTTTCCGATGCTTTGGAGAAGAACGCATCACATGAGCAACATGCCGCCAAGATTGATATTGCCGATGTTTTGATAGACGAATTGAAAAACGGTTTTGTCCCCCCTAAGCCCGAAGAAGAATACAAATGGCTGTTCTGTATGACCCCAAAATCGGATATGGAGCGGGTGATTGAGGAACATCCGTTTATTCGACTCCTGATTGATGAGTTGGGGCTTGTTGAAGACGGATAGGTCAAAACGGCACAATCCGCATTACTATTTTAAATTATTTCCTATCTTTACCGCCTCAATCTCACCATACACCATGCAAATCTTCCAACGCAATATCCTCAACAAATACATCGAAGGCCTTGATAATACGCTGATTGATGAGCGTTACAAGACCTTCTCTAACTTCTTCCTGGATCCTGAAAGGCAGGCCAACATCCTCAACAGCAAGGAAGAGCAGTTCCAAGAAGGTTTCCTTCGCGAATTGTTCGTGAAGATTCTAGGCTACACCCTGAATCCCGACCCCAATTTCAACCTCACCACCGAGAAGAAAAACGAGACCAACAGCAAGAAAGCCGATGGTGCCATCCTCGTCGATGGCAAGGTTGTGGGTGTGATTGAGTTGAAAGACCACAAAACGCCTGACCTCAGCAAAGTTGAGGCACAGGCCTTCAACTATAAGAGCCAGCACAAAGAAGCCGTCTACGTCGTCATCTCCAACTTCGAGAAGCTGCGCTTCTACATCGACAACGCTGTCGACTTCGAGGAGTTTGATTTGTTCCACCTCACCCGCGACGACTTCGCCCGGCTTTGGATATGCCTGGCATACGAGAACATCGCCAAGAACCTCCCAAAGCAAATCAAGGCCGCCAGCCTCACCAACGAGGACCAGATAACCAACGCCCTCTATAAAGACTACTCCAACTTCAAACGCGACCTCTTCGAAGACATCCTGAAGAACAACCCTAAACCCGATACAGACGCGCTTAGCGTCATTGCGAGGAACGAAGCAATCCAGACTGAAAACTGGGAACTTCTCCTCTTCAAGAAAACGCAGAAGCTCCTCGATAGGCTGCTCTTCATCTTCTTCGCCGAAGACCGTGGGCTGCTGCCGCCCAACTCCATCATGCTCATCATCAACCAGTGGGAAAAGCTGAAAGACCTTGACGAGTATCAGCCATTTTACAATCGCCTGAAGAAATACTTCGGCTACATGAACACCGGCTTCCAAGGCAAAAACTACGAGGTCTTTGCCTACAACGGCGGCCTCTTCAAACCGGATGAAATACTCGATGGCCTCACCATTTCCGATGAGGTGCTGATGCGCTACTGCAAGAAGATTTCCGATTACGACTTCCAGAGCGATGTCGATGTCAACATCCTTGGCCACATCTTCGAGAACTCGCTCACCGAAATCGAAGAAATCACCACCAAGCTCCAGCAGGGCGAAGCCCCCACCATCAGCAAGCGCAAGAAAGACGGCGTTTTCTACACCCCGCAATACATCACCAAGTACATTGTTGAAAACACCGTTGGCAAACTCTGCCGCGAGAAGAAGGTGGAACTCGGCATCGATGAGAGCGAGTACTTCACCGACAAGAAACGTCAGGTGGCCACCAAGAAGGCCCTCATCGAGAAGCTGGAGGCCTACCGCGACTGGCTCCTGCAGATTTCCATCTGCGACCCCGCTTGTGGCAGTGGAGCCTTCCTCAACGCCGCCTTGAACTTCCTTATCGCTGAGCATAAGCTTATCGATGAGATGCAAGCCAAGGTCGAGGGTGCTTCACTTGTGTTCCCCAATGTCGAAAACTCCATCTTGGAAAACAACCTCTACGGTGTCGACATCAACGAGGAGAGCGTAGAAATCGCCAAGCTGTCATTATGGCTCCGCACCGCCAAGCCCCACCGCAAGCTAAACTCGCTCAACGACAACATCAAATGTGGCAACTCGCTCATCGATGATCCAGCCATTGCCGGCGACAAGGCCTTCAATTGGCAAACCGAGTTCCCCAAGGTGTTTGAGAAAGGCGGCTTCGATGTAGTGATAGGAAATCCGCCGTATGTGCAGCTGCAAACGATGGGCGAAATGAGCGATGTCTATGCCCAATGCGGTTTCCAAAGCTATAACAAGAGTGCAGACCTTTATTGCCTGTTTACGGAACGAGGCTACAACTTGCTTAAACCCAATGGACTGCAATCCTTCATCATGCCCAACAAATGGATGCTCGTCTCTTATGGAAAAGAACTACGCTCATTCATGGCAAAAACAGACTTGCAGCAGATTCTCAATTTTGGTGACATTCAATTTTTCGATGATGCCACCATCTATGTCTGCATCTTCGTGACCCGCAAATCATCAGAAAGAAGCTCTGAAGTGTTGGCATTGTCGTTGAACCAAAAGACCTATCATGGCGATTTCATGAGCGAAGTGCCAAGCCAATTATCCCCATATCCTTCTGATGTCTTTGGCGAAGCCGAATGGAGCATACAGCCAAAGGCACACTTCGACATCTTGAAGAAAATGCAACAAGGCCAAGCATTGAAGGATATGCCGATTTCAATTTATCGAGGGATTTTGACTGGTTATAACGATGCGTTTTTCATTGATGGAGCAGCGCGCGACCGCCTTATTGCAGCAGACCCGAAATGTGCTGAGCTTATCAAGCCTTTGCTCCGTGGAAGAGATATTCAACCGTGGATGCCTGAATGGGATGAACAGTATTTAATTGGAACACTGCCTGCGCTTCAATTAACCATTGAGGACTATCCAGCAATAAAGAATCACTTGCTTTCATTCACTATTGAACGTCTGGAACAAAGTGGAGCAAAGGGAGCACGAAAAAAGACCCCAAATAAATGGTTTGAAACTCAAGATACGATTGCCTATTACCAAGAGTTTTCAAAGCCCAAAATCATGTACCCTAACATGACATCTTTGTTCCCCTTCATTTTCGACGACAAGGGCTATTACGGTAACGACAAGACTTTTATGATTACTGCAGCTGATGACAGCGTTGATTTGAGATTCTTGACGGCAATCTTTAACTCAAAGCTCTGTAAGCTGTGGATTTGGTATAACTGCCCAGAACTGCAAGGTGGAACCCGTGAAATCCGAAAGGTCTATTTTGAGAATTTCCGCATCCCTGCATGTTCCAATCAACAAGCCTTTGCTGAGAAGACAGACCTTCAGATGCAACAAGTGAGTGCCTTGCAGCAGAAGCGTCAGCGTTTCCTTCATCGTTTGGAGGAGAGCCTGGGCGTGCAGAAAATCACAGCCGCCTTGGAGCGTTTTGATGAGGCCGACTTTGCCGCGCTGTTGGCCGAGCTGAAGAAGCAGAAGATCAGCCTCACCCTCGTCCAAAAGGACGAGTGGGAAGACTACTTCACCCAATACAAGGCCGCCTGCAACGCCCTCACCGCCCAAATCGCCGCCACCGACAAAGAAATAGATCAAATGGTTTATCAGCTTTACGGCCTGTCCGAAGATGAAATCAGGGTAGTAGAAGGAAAGTAATTTTATTCTCAAAACTCCTTGCGGTTTAGAATAAAAACCCTACTTTTGCATCCGATAAAACTGTCACATGTGACACAAATATCGGATAGATGAATATAAAAAGAGACCTATACTTACAGCAGCTAATAGACCGTCGCCACAACGGGATGATTAAGGTTGTAACAGGTGTGCGCCGATGCGGAAAGTCCTATTTGGTGTTCAACCTGTTCAACAATTACTTGAAATCAAACGGCGTGGACGACAAGCACATCATCAAGGTGAATTTGGAGAATCGCCGTAACAAAAAGCTTCGCAATCCGGACGCACTCCTTGAATATATTGACGCACAACTTGTCGACCAGGACATGTACTACATCTTGCTCGACGAAGTACAGCTGGTGGATGAGTTCGAGGATGTGCTGAACAGCTACCTCGACGTTCCTAATGCGGATGTGTACGTGACTGGATCCAATGCCCGTTTCCTTTCAAAGGATGTCATCACCGAATTTCGTGGCCGAGGCGACGAGGTAAAGATTTACCCCCTCTCGTTTGCTGAGTTCATGACCGCATACAACGGAAGCACACACTTAGGCCTGGACGAATACATGACATTCGGAGGCCTTCCCCTGATACTCACCTATAAGACGGAAGAGCAGAAATCAGCATATCTGAAGAACCTGTTTGAAGAGACCTACATCAAGGACATCAAAGAGCGTTATCAAATCCGTCACGAAGAAGAGTTTGAGGAGCTGCTCAACATCATTTCATCGTCTATTGGAAGCCTTACCAATCCAACCAAGTTGTCCAAGACCTTCCAAAGCGTAAAGCATGTGACCGTCAATCCCGAAACCATCAAATACTACCTCGAATACCTCTGTGATTCATTCTTGGTGTCAAAGGCGATGCGTTATGATGTCAAAGGCAAGAAATACATCGACACCCCATACAAGTATTACTTCACCGATATGGGGCTGCGCAATGCCCGTATCAATTTCCGTCAGGACGAAAAGACCCACATAATGGAAAACGTCATCTATAATGAGTTGTTGATTCGTGGCTTCAACGTCGACGTCGGTGTTGTCCCCGTAATCATCCGCGATGAGAACGGCAAGCAAAAGCGCTCCCAACTGGAAATTGACTTTGTATGCAACCAAGGCAGCAAACGCTATTATATCCAATCGGCCTTCCGTATGAACAGCGAAAGCAAGGAGCAACAAGAGCAAGCCTCTTTGACCAAGGTGAACGATTCGTTCAAAAAGATCATCATCACAGGCGAGGAAAGCATCGTCCATCGCAACGAGCAAGGCATCACTACGATGAGTATCTACGATTTCCTACTTAACCCCAATGCCTTGGAGTTATAAAATCTAAGCCTCTTCCATCCTATAAGTCCTTCCATCGCATACAAGTAAAGCAAAGCCCCGAGCATCTTGGATGTCCGGGGCTTCTTGATATTTTGCCCATCCTTAATGATAGGGGTCTAATCTTCGTTATTCTCCTCATACTTCTCCACCTTCTCGCAAACAACCTCTTCGCTGGTTATTGTAACTCCTACACCTGACAAAGAACATTCAACAAAACAGTTATACATGCGGAACTTCATTTCGTTGAGGTACGGTAGCTCAAAAGTCCCTTGCATTTCAACCGCCTCAATGAATCGAAATGTTGCAATGCATTCATAGTTGATATTGATTCTCAATACTACCTCATTGCGTTTCCATGTAACGTCATAAACTTCTGCATCATGGAACTGGCATTTGTTTGTGTAGTCATACCCTAAGAATTCGTCAATCTTTTCAAGGCCTTTCACCTTTGATGCTGCTTTTGGTGTAACAACTTCTTTGCATCTGTTTTCAGTCTTTTCATTACGCGCTAACTCCAGGCCTCTTTCAATTTCCTTCATGATCTTTATCGGAACCTCTTTGCCCATAGAAGCCCGCCGCTTGAAACCATCCAAAGCCTCTTCCAACAAAGGGATGCGTTTGTCCGTTGATGAATATGGTGGCAGCCCTCGATACATCCGATAGCACAAATCAGGATAGCACTCTGCCGATTTATGCTGCTGAAGCAAATCGAATGCGACATGAAAATAGGCATTGGCTTTGTCATATTTGTATTGCTTCAAAAGCCGCATACCATATTCATAGTATCTAATACCCAATCGCTTTGCTCCAGTGTCATAACCCATCTTTTCCATATAGCTTAGCTCAACCTCTTCAGGAAACACGTCCACACAGTTGCGAAGCGATAGCTTACAGAAAATCCCTTTGTTTTGTTCGAGAAAATCCGCCCAAATCTTTTCCAACTTCTCTGCTTTTTTCTCAGCGAGCAATCTTCCCGAATGGCCTCCAGTCCAATCAAACGACCGTATTTGTCTCTGTAGCTCTTCCGTTGTCAGTATGGGCAAAACCTCTGGGTCTATAACAGTGTCAACTTTCAAGTCCATGTAGTAAACCACACGCCCTCTTCCTGACCAATCTCCTCCTCTGTAGGGCTCTGAATCAAAGTGGCCACTCATGCAGATGCCAGTTTTGCCTTCACCGCAGCGCACCATGAAAAAACGATCGCCTTTATGAGCGTCTTTATGTCGCCACACGCTCCAGTTCTTTACATGTGTCCAATTCGCCAAATCATGTTGCATCTGCTCCAGCGTATAACTGGAGATAGCCGGATTCCAAAAGAGAATGAATGTCTTCATATTTAAGACTCTTGTAAATCTGAAGCAATAATCTCTGTCAGCATTTCCTTGGTCAAGTCACTTTGCTTCGACAGACGATTAGCCTGTCTTTCAAGTGTCTTTTCAAACAAATTTCTAACAAAACGAGCGTTGCCAAAATTCTTATCTTTCTCAGCCACGGCTTTTTCAAGCATGGCTTTCAACGTTTCTTTTGCCTCGTCAGTCAAAACATAATCGTTTTTCTGACAATTCACCTCGAAGATCTGGTACAATTCATCTGCATTATAGTCTGGGAAGTGAATGTATCGGTTAAATCGTGACTGCAAACCTGGATTGGAGTCAATGAACTGTTTCATTTCATCTGAATATCCTGCAAGAATCACGACAAGTCGATCGCGGTTATCTTCCATGCGTTTCAACAGCGTAGCTATGGCTTCCTTGCCATAGTCGTTTTCGCCTCCTCCGACCAAGCTATAGGCCTCATCGATAAACAGCACACCATCCAATGCTCGGTCGATGATTTTATTGGTCTTTGTTGCCGTCTGTCCTACATAGTCGGCCACCAGTCCAGAGCGGTCGGTCTCCACCAGATGCCCTTTCTTCAATACGCCAAGACTGCGATAAACATCGGCCACAATACGTGCCACCGTGGTCTTTCCCGTACCAGGATTGCCTGTAAAAACACAATGATATGAAACCTGCGTTGATTTCAAGCCTTTCTTTTCGCGTTCTTGCTGAATGAGGATATAGTTGCGCAGCGTCTTCACCTCTTCCTTGACCGTAGTGAGACCGATAAGCCCATCAAGGTCATCAATGGTTGGCCGCTTGCTGGTTGTTACACCATTTCCATGCGGTGCGCTGAAAAAGTCGTTCATAGCTTCAGCCAGTTCTTTAGCGTATGAGGCTTTGCTGAAAACCAGAGTACAATTCAGGGCAGGGATTTCAACACCACCGTATTCAAAGATGGGTCTTTTTTCGCCATACTCATCAGTCCATGAACCTATTCGTTTTGCATCATGAACTTCATCTGCCCAAATAAGGTTTTCCTTGATCTTGATTCTTATATAGTTGGCCTTGAATCCATCATAAGTAATGATTTCAAGTTTGCTTTTCGGAGATGTGTAATCGTCTTGGGTTAAAACGATGAAATCTGGATAAAAGTAATATGAATCGAAAAAACCTTGGCCACGGTCAAAAACAGGAATTTTACAGTAAGTTCCAACCCAATTACAACCTTCCGCCTCGTTATATTTGAAAAGGAGATCTCGATCTAATGTGGGAGCGTTTTTGAACGAGGTTCCATTGTATTCGCTAACGGTAGTATGGATAATCCATTTTTCATCATAGTCTTCCCTTCCAAACACCTCACTGAATTTTCTATAATATTCTGCCGTTTCAGAGGATGCATCACCAAGATGGATTCGCACTTTGTCCACTTCCTTGAAATAAGCTTCGTATTCCTTATCGTAAAGTTTGCTCTCTTCGGAATCAGGATGTTCGTGGTCAAAACCGTGTTTGATAAACTCCTCTCGTTTTGAAAACACGTCATCGCATTTAATGTAGTTCTCAAAAAATGGTTTCAAACGTTCATCTTTCTCTTCATCAAGCAACTTTTGAATCTCTTCAAGGCTTAGAATTTTCCATTTTTTTGATTCTTTCCCTTCATCTACTTTTTTTTCATCCTCATCGGGTTTTTCTAACAATGCTTCAACCGTTTCATCGCTTGTGTTCTCTTTTTGACTAATAGATTTATAAGTTTTTTTATCTCTTGGCTTTGAAAGTACTGCCACGACAATTTGGATAACAAGAATAAAAAGGAATACACAAGCAAAGAAATACAATACCCTTTGACAGGGTGCACATTCATTGAATGCAAGTCCTAACAAAAAACAAACAAGTGTCAGAGCAGTGAAGCAACCTATTTTCCATTTATTTTTATCATCCATTTTGATGCTAATTGGTCTTACCAAATAATGTTTCGTGCAAAGGTATGGAATGTTTTCTAACCATCCCTCATTAGCAACTAATTAATAATAAAATATCCTGTGTTTTGTGTATTTTTGCACTGTCGTTCATCCGAACGAGGGAACTGTGGCCCAAGTGTCGCCTGGTTGTAATGACTTACAGACACTCACAGTTTTCAAGGGGATTCGCAGGAAGCGGGTGTCTGAGCCCAATGTTCCGGTTTCCCCTTTCTTTTTTGCCATTCACCAAGCCCCTCCAATCCCTTGCACGTTCCCCGCATATAGGCATCAACGAGTCGGACACTCTTTCTCCGCTCTAAAGCTTTTACTCTGGCTTTTACCAATGGGAAGTCCCTCATTGCGGACTTGATCCGCAATCTAACTCACAACTGCAAACTCTCTCCATCCCAACCCTTAGAGGTGTTCCGCCCCCAGCGAAGCGTTTGTCTTGTGGCCGTCAGTGCTACGGGCTACCATTCCGCTACGGCCACGGTTCGTGCCTCTCTGTGGCCTACGCTACATTAACGCGTCCGGCATTGCCGCCCCCAATCCTGCAGGCCTCATCGGGGTGCTCCACAGCGTGTTCATCCCTTGCCGACGCACAAGCCTAAGCTGCCGGCAATCGCCGCTACGGTCACTCACGGGCGTTGCCCACGCAAACGAACTCCCTCAGCCATTGCCAGGATGCCGCGGCCTGACGACTACCTTTCGCTCCGTCGGGCAGACGACGACTCCGCAAGCTCCGTTGTCGTCTGCTCGCTCCGCTTTCAGTCCGTCGTCAGGTCGCTGGCTTCATCACCGCCTCAATGCTTTGTGATGAGAACAAGCCACACCCACCGCAATCGGTCGCCCGTCACCCACCCAAAAACGCCTGTGGGTTCCTCTCCGCGGCCAATGCCAGCAGCCCCGCTCCCGTATAAAGGCTTGTACCTTGAAAAAAAGCTTTATCTTTGCAGCGATTCCGCAAATGCGGAAGAGGGACATGACAACTCGCCTGTGAGCGGGGGACGTACCACCCCTGAACCTCGCACTTGTGCGGGGTTCTTGTATTTTACAATAGATCAACTTCTTTAGCCTTTTACCATCCAAGCCGCCGCTGTCACGGTTTTTGCAGCGGAAAGCTTCAACCTTGCCTCCCCGAAGCTGTGCGGTAATGCCGCCGTTCAGGGTGCTCGTCCTCGTTCCTGCGGGCGAACACTCTGCCCATCGACAACACCGCCCAGCCCCGCGCGACGGCCTGCCACCACTTCTAAATCGCCCTGGGCAAGAGTCGTTTTCCAGCACCAACTGCTTCGTCAACTCGTAATCACGAATAACGGAAGCACGTTGGTACGAAAAACCAGCGACAAGAAAAACGACACATGCCCAGTGCGGCTCTATGGTGATTTGGAAGTCATCACTTCTAAGAAAGTCTATTGAAAGGCCGTCGCGCCTTACCCACAGCTTAGGCTCTAACCGGGCAAAAACACCGCGCCAGCGGCTGCATCAACTTCTATCTTTAAGCATTTACTGCCAAAAAACTGTTGCAACGTTACAACCCTCTTAATGAAACAAACTTTATTGTAAGTTTGCAGCGAGAAAGGAGAAATAAATGATCTATCCGATACTGACCGAGTTTGAATGGGGGATTGCTGGAATCATAAGCATCATTATCGTGATTGTCGGGATACGGGCGATTAGAAGGGAGAACCGTGAACCCGAGCCACACGACTATGTCCATGACGAGGAATTCCAAAAAAGAATGGATGAGGAGCAACGCAGATTTAATGAATGGCTGCCAGGATTCTACAAAGAGCACCCTGAAGTTTTCGACGAAAATGGCAACATTAAGGGAATGACTTCGGACAGATATCGCGAAAAAGGAGAGACGGACAAAAGCTAATTGTATGTTATAGTTAAAACAGATGGAAACAGTTATTTGCATATTATTTATAGCCTTTGTTCTATACCGAGTGTTATCTGGAAAAGAAAAGGACGATTGTGGCAATTATGATGGTCCTCCGTGGACTCAACAACCTTAACTATTATGGAAACTTTCTTCATTGTTTCAGCAGTAGTGGCCATCGTATTGATTGGCGGAAAACTCGCCAAATCATACTTCAAATGGATGTCCAAAGATTTTAACCGCAAACATTAATAGCCGACCAAGCCGCCGCTGTCACGGTTTTTGCAAAGGAAAGCTCTAACCTTGCCTCCCCAAAGCTGTGCGGTAATGCCGCCGTTCAGGGTGCTCGTCCTCGTTCCTGCGGGCGAACACTCTGCCCGTCGACAACACCGCCCAGCCCCGCGCGACGGCCTGCTACCACTTCTCAAATCGCCCTGGGCAAGAGTCGTTTTCCAGCACCAACTACTTCATCGGTTCGTTAGTACGAATAACGTAAGCACGTTGGTACGAAAAACTCCCGAAAAGAAAAACGACACATGCCCAGTGCGGCTCTATGGTGATTTGAAAGTCATCGCTTCTAAGAAAGCTTTATGAAAGGCCGTCGCGCCTTACGCACGCTTCAAGCATCAACCGGGCAAAAACACCGCGCCAGCGGCTGCCTCAACTTCTATCTTTAAGCTTCTACGGACTTAAAGTCATCCATCCACACCCTCATTGCGGACTTGATCCGCAATCTCAATAAATTTCACTATCTTTGAAGCCTCAAAACATCAAGAATATGAAAAAATACTCCCACGCCTGGATAGCCTTTATGGCAATAAAACGATTGGAGGTCATCGCCACCTCCGACAACGAAGCCGTTGTCAAAGGTGTCAGCGATGATGTCCGTAAGGAAGCCAAAGCCCTTGTCAGGTGGTTCAAGAACTACCGCGATTTCGTCATCCAAGGAGCTTGGTACCCCGATGAGGTGTTTAAGGACATGGCCACCAGCCATATTGTGAAATACAAGCCTTCCGAAGATGGTCCTTACACCACATTCGGCAAGCTACCTTCAACGCACACCATCTATGAGAAGATGCGCAAGTCATCGCCGCTGTTCAACAAACCCTACAAGTTTGAGAGCGGCAACTGCGCTGACCGTTGCGAGTCGATTTCCCACAGCATCGTTGACAACTTCAAGATGCTGCACCGCGAGGACAGAGGCTGTCCAATCGCTACTACGGGAAACCACATCGCTATGCGCTTCTTCATCCTCAGCCACTATGTCGCCGACTGTCACATGCCACTGCATTGCGACAGTCGTCCATTCTCCGATGAGAAAGGCATCCACGGAGCCATTGAGAAGAAATGGGAAGACCAGGTCAACAAGTCTTACAAGATTGACAAGGACAACAACCGCTTTTTCTACGACCCAGACGGTTATCCCTTGCCACTCAATCCAACACCTTTTGTTTTGGACGTGGAAAACGAAGTGGCCACAAGGAAATATGTCCACGGATGGGGAGGCGACAACGGCAACACATGGGACTTCATGAGTGCCGTTTCCCAGTACTCCTATTTGTTCTCGTACTACCTCATTCCCGACACCTTCAAGAACACGCAGCCCATGCAAGAGTTCATGGAGCAGACCGAATGGGGGCAGAACTTCGACAAATACAGCAAGATGATATTTGGTGATGCCATCGACTCCATCGCCCGTATCTGGCTCCGTGTCTGGATTAAGTACAAGAAGTGGTTGAAATAACCACATCATCCCCACGCACAACCTACCTAATTCAGCAGGAGGGGGAAATCGGTGTTCCCTGCGTCGCCGCTTCTTGCGCCTGCCTTGGTGTGCGCAAGGCTATAACGAGCGTTGATGAAAACAAAATGCTGAGCTCCGCA
>Ga0265301_10003615_pt1 | contig 16225 bp, 18 predicted proteins | sample AusTroGonzalo_MG_2_FD_193488 | JGI IMG/M metagenome (GOLD analysis project Ga0265301, IMG submission 193488) | Bovine rumen microbial communities from tropical cattle in Woodstock, Queensland, Australia - Gonzalo_04 | ecosystem: Host-associated > Mammals > Digestive system > Stomach > Rumen ...
GGAGCCTCGCCGTTCCCGAGGAGTTCGGGCTTGATGGCCGGGGCCTTGGCCTTCGCGCGTTCCTGAATCATTCTCACGCGGGCCTGATCGCGCTCGAGGATCTGACGCATGGTGTCGCCGTCCAATTCGGATTCGGCTGGCGCGCCACCCTCGGTCCAGTTCAGGTCGAGGGTGACGAAGCCGTTGTTCGGCGCCTGGTTTCCCTGCGCGAATGCGGAGACGGCACAGAGGATCGCGGCCGTGGAGGCCGCGGCGAAAAGAATGGTCTTATTCATGTCCGGAATTCCTTCCAATGTTTTGAAAAAGTTTGTTGCAAGTGATTTTATTCTGCGAATTAGACGGTGCGTGCTGCGCGTTTCTTAGCGGTTTTGCAGAAAAAAGGCGAAAAAAAACGGGAAAGATGCGCCGCGGCAGGCCGCCGACAGCCGGAGATGGCTCGTTTGAGGCGCATCCGGCCCTCACATCGGTCACATCGCGGCGGGGAATGCCGCATTCACGGTTTCGACTGCCGCGGTGAGTTTCACAAGCAGGGAGAGGATGCTGCAGAGCATGGTGGCGGTGAAGACGACGGCGAAAAGGGAGGTTTTGTTCATGGCGGAGTCCTTTCAGACGTTGCGGAGTGGCTGTTTCAAAAACTTGTTTCATGAATTGGATGGCGGAACGTGCGGGATTCTTAGCGGGAAGCGGGAATCTTCCTGGAAAAACGCCGAAGGGTGAGGAATTCGTTTGAAAAACGGAAAAAGGCGGTTATTTTATTAGGCGAATGTTCGAAAACTCAACCGCATTTTTGTTCTGTCAAATGCCGGAGGAAATATGAAAATCCTGATCGTGGACGGGCAGGGGGGCGGCGTGGGCCGTCAGCTTGCGGCCCGGATCAAAGAAGCGTTCCCCGAGGTCAGCCTGATGGCCGTCGGCACGAACACCATCGCCACGGCCGCCATGCTGAAGGGCGGCGCGGACAACGCCGCAACCGGGGAGAACGCCATCCTTGTGGCCGCGCGGAAGGCCGACGTCATCATCGGTCCGCTCGGGATCGTGGTAGCGGATTCGCTGGGCGGGGAGATCACGCCCGCGATGGCGAATGCCGTGGCGCAGTCCAATGCCAAACGCATCCTGATCCCGTTCAAACACTGCGACAACGTGATCGTCGGTGTGTCCGATTTCACGCTGGGGAGCCTGATTCAGCAGGCGGTCGAGGAATTGCGGAAAATCCTTGCTTGATTTTTCCCCGAGTTGTGGTATAGTATACGACACAGATATCAAACCAGGGCGGCATGAAGCCGTTTTCACGGATGCGGACATCCGTTCCGGTTTTCTTTTCAACAATATCAATTTTGCCATGCCTCATGAAGAGGCGAGATTTCCCCGCAGCGGAAATGCACTTACCTTTTTTCAGGAGGTCAAAAATGGCTTGTTTCACCGCTCCCCTCGCCGCCGCGATCGCCGCCGGAGTCGCCCGTCACGCCGTGAAGGGCAAGGACGCCGGCAACCCGGAGACCATCAGCTGGGCCACGAAGCTCGGCTGGCTCGAAAAGCTCTCGTTCGGCGGATGCGCCCTGCTCGCATTCGAACACATCTGGCATGGCGAGATCATCTTCCAGTTCCCGTTCCTGACCGGAGTCAAAAACGGCGAAACGGCGGAAGTCCTGAAGGAGATCGCGACCGTCGGCGGCGCCATGACCGCGCTGATCCTCGTCATCTGGGTCGGGATGCTGATCGTGAGCGCCCGGATCGCGAAACGCAAACCTCTTGCCGCGGAGGTCTGACGCCATGTGCCTGATCCTGACAACATTCGCCGCGGTCGTCTGCACCGCCATCTGGTATGCGTCCGCCACGCTTCGAGATATGAAGATCAGCGTGCTGTGCTGGCTTTTCTGGGGCGCGGCCATCATGTGGTTCGTGGACCTGATTTTCGAATACGCCGAAGACGGCGCGAAGGTCTTTGAACCCGCGTTCGCCGACGTGCTGAACGACTCCCTGCTCGGTTTGGCCGTGATCGCGCTCGCTCTGGTGATCTGGACCGCGGTCCTGCTCATCAGCGACCCGAAAGGCATTGTCCGCTCGGCCCTGCTGAAGAAGAAGGCCGCCTGAGCATCCGCATTTCGAATATCGTTTCCTGTCCGCCGGAGAGTTTTCGTTCCGCTTTCCGGCGGATTTCTGTCTGCGAAAATGCGGACATTTTTTCGGTGCAACAGGTTTGCAAAAGCGGGAAGACGTGGTATATTTAAGACAGAATGTGATATCTGTGAGCATAATCATCCCCGAAAGGACGAACAATGCCTGACGCAAAGCTTCATGTCATGGATCACCCGCTGATCCTGCACAAAATTTCCATGCTCCGGGACAAGGAAACGAACACGAAGGATTTCCGGCAGCTGATCTGCGAAATCGCCCTGCTGATCGGCTGCGAAGCCACGCGCGATCTGCCCGTCACGGAATGCGCCGTGAGCACGCCCGTCGCGGAGACCGTCGGATACCGTCTGCCGCGTCAGGTCTGCCTGGTGCCGATCCTGCGGGCCGGGCTCGGCATGGTCGACGCCCTGCTGACGCTCATTCCCGCCGCGAAGGTCGGGCACATCGGTCTGGCCCGCGATCCGGCCACGCTTGCGCCTGTGGAATACTACTGCAACCTGCCGCCGGATGTGGCGGAACGCATTGTGCTGGCGCTCGACCCGATGCTCGCGACCGGAGGCAGCGCCGCTGCCGCCATCACGTTCCTGAAGCAGCGCGGCGTGAAGTGCATCAAGATGCTGAACATCATCGGCGCGCCGGAGGGCGTCGCGAAGATCGCGGAAGTCCACCCGGACGTCGACGTGTACCTCGGCGCCCTGGACGAAAAGCTGAACGACCACGGCTACATCGTGCCCGGCCTCGGCGATGCCGGCGACCGCTTCTTCGGCACGCTCTGACGCGGTTGATATTTCGTTCCACACCCATTCCAGATCAAACCTGCAGGAGAACAGCGAGATGAGCATGAACGTGAAATGCCCCGGATGCGGGAAAAGTTCCGAAGTCGATCCGAAGGAAATCGGGAACAAGATGAATTGCCCGGATTGCGGCAGGGAATTCGAGGTCGCAAACCCGAACCTGACGGCCTGTCCGGATTGCTTCCAGTCGGTTTCCAAACGCGCGGCGGTGTGCCCGTATTGCGGCGCTCCGCTCGGGGCCGCCTCAGGGAAAATCGGCGGCGAGGATGCCGATTCGGGCAAGGAACAGATCATACTCAAATGCCATCCGAGCATGAAAAACTACATGGGTTCCGTCGTCCTCGGTATCTTCTCCATGTCCGTCACATTCCTTGTCCTTTTGTGGCTGTTCTTCTTCGGGGAAAAACTCAATATCACCGGAGGCCGGATGCTTGTCGCCCTCGGCATTCTGGCCGTGGTCTTTCTGTTCGGCGCATCGCTGCATCTTCAAGTCTGGTTCAAGACGCGCTTCACCCTGTACCGGATCACGAACCGGCGAATCGTGGTGACGAAGGGCTTGATCGCAAAAGACCAGAACGAGATCTGGATCAAAGACATGCGCGGTGCAACGCTGTTCCAGAACGCGTGGCAGAGAATCCTCGGTCTTGGCGATATTTCGATCGGCACGGCGGCGACCGCCGAAGCGGAAATCCGGCTGGTCGGCATCCGACAGCCTCAGGCGGTCGTCAACCAGATCAATCGCCTGCGCCATTGACGCGGCGCACGCGACTGGTTCGCAGAGCGTCAGGGGAGGGGGAGGAACGGTCACGGCCACCAGCGTTTGATCGTGCCGATGACGAAAAGCGCCACGATGGCGAGTGGCAGAAGCGTGAAGAGATACCAGCGCGTCCAGAGCGGGAGCTTCAGGCCCTTGCCCGTATTCGCCTCGGCGAAGAAGTTCCGCCATCCCCAGGCGGACGCCGCGCCGCAGAACACGACGGTGAAGACCGAACCGAGCGGGAGCAGGATGTCGCTCACGATGTAGTCCTCCAGATCGAGGAACGTGGATTCGCCGCCGAGCGGGTGGATGCCGCTCAGGAGATTGAACCCGAGGGCGCACGGCAGGGAGAAGATCGCGATGACGGCCGCGTTTACCGCGGCGGCCTTTGGACGGGAGAAGCCGAACTCGTCGATCATGAACGCGATGAGGTTTTCGAAGACGGCAACGACCGTGGTGAACGCCGCCGCGCTCATGAACAGAAAGAAGAGGGACCCCCAGAGACGCGACAGCGGCATGTGGTTGAAGACGTCCGGGAGCGACAGAAAGACCAGGCCGGGCCCCGAGGAGACGTCGACGCCGTAGGACATGCAGGCCGGGAAGATCACGATGCCGGAGAGCACGGCCACGGCTGTGTCCAGCAGGATGACGATACCCGATTCCTTCATGAGCGAATGGTCGCGCCCGATGTAACTGCCGAAGATCGTGATGCTGCCGACACCCAGGCTGAGGGTGAAGAACGCCTGGCCCATGGCCGCGACCAAGGCATCGGAGAGCCCCGACTCGCGGACCGACGTCAGGCTCGGCATAAGGTAGAATTTCAGCCCCGCTTTTGCGCCCGGCAGGAACAGCGCACGGATGCACAGGGCGATCAGCAGCACGAAAAGCCCGCTCATGAGAATCTTCGTGACGCGTTCCACGCCGTTTTTCAGTCCGGCGCCGCAGATAGCCGAACCGGCGGCGACCGTGATCGCCATGAAGACGACGTTTTTCCACGGGCTGGACACCAGCGTGCCGAAATGGTCTCCGATCGCATCCGTCTCCAGCGCGGACAAACCACCGAACAGATAGTCGCATGTGTAACTGAGCATCCAGCCCGTCACGGTCGTGTAGAAGATCATCAGCAAGGCGCATCCCGAGCAGAAAATGAGGGCGGGGACCTTCCAGGCGTTCGCATGGGAGTGCGACAGGACTTTTGCCGCACCGTACAGGGTGCGCTTGCTCGCGCGGCCGATTGACAGCTCCATGACCGTCAGCGGCAGCCCCATGACGGCGAGGAAAAACAGATAGAACGCGACGAAGCACGCGCCGCCGTATTTGCCGGTGATGTAGGGGAACCGCCAGATATTGCCGAGGCCGATGGCGCATCCGGCCGTGAGAAGAAGGAACCCGATGCGGGATCCGAGGGTTTCGCGGTTGTTGTCGGACATGGGGAACTCTTTCGGAGGAAGATGATTGTGAACGGGGAGGCCGGACAGGAAAAGCCCGGCGCATCCTAAAATATAGCACAATTTTCTGGATTATGCAAGCAGCGGGGAAAAATCAAATCAGCCGGAAACGGTCATTTGCCGTCGCTGTCATCGCCGTTGCCGCTGTCGCCGCCGTTGGCATCGTTTTTATTCCTGCCGGCGATTTTAAGCATGATCGCAAGAGTGTTGATGACGAAATAGATCGGGAATCCGTACATGAGGACTTTGTAATCTTTCGAAAACGCCCAGATTGTGCCGGCAATCAAAAAAAGATCGATTAAAATGAATCCGAGCATGTCTTTGAATAGGCCTTTCATGGTGGGCTCCTGTGTCCTGAAAATAGTCTGCGGGAAACGCCTGCGCCGGATGCGCGCCGAACACGGCGTTTTCAAAAAAACACAAAAAAATGTACCACGTCCAGACGAAAAATCAAGGATAAAACGCCGGATTTGGCGAAAAATGAGAGCGATGCGCATCCGGGAGCTGTTCACGGGGACGGTTTGATCGTTTTCTTGTGGGTTTTGGAGGTGATGGGCCGCCGGGGGGCTTGTGCCCGCGCATGTATGTACTTTTTTAAAACTTTTTTCGGGTTCGGGAGGAAATCCGCTTGAAAAAACATTTGTCCCGGGGTATATTATATGCTTACAGCTCGAAAAGCGCAAGAGCTTTTGGGCTTAACGGAAACCAATCAAACCAACAAACCAACCCAAGAAAAACCACAACACATGAGCAACGAAGAAACCAAGGACGCCCCCGTCGTGCAGAAGAGCTATGTCATCATCGACGACAAACTTACGATGGATGATCTGCTGAGCGGCCAGACCAAAACCGATTTCAAAGTCGACACGATCGTTTCCGGCACGATCGTCGAGAAGCGCCAGGACGGCGCGCTGGTCGACATCGGCCTGAAGGCGGAAGGATTCATCCCCTACACCGAGTTCAAGGACTGGGATGAAGTCAATGTGAACGACCAGATCGACGTCTATCTGGAAGAACTCGAAAACGAGCAGAATCAGCCCGGCATCAGCCTTCAGAAGGCCTCCTTCATCCAGACCTGGAAGAAGATCACTTCCGATTTCGGCGAAGGCAGCGTGATCCGCGGCAAGATGAAGAAGAAAGTCAAAGGCGGCATCCTGATCGACCTCGACGGCGTCGAGGCGTTCCTCCCCGGCTCCCAGATCGATATCGGCCCCGTCAAGAACATCGACGACCTCATCGACAAGGAATACGACTTCAAGATTCTCAAGATCAACCAGGAACGTCACAACATCGTGGTGTCCCGCCGCGAACTCCTCGAAGAGTCCCGCAAGGACCAGCGCGCCCAGTTCCTGAAGGAAATGAAGGTCGGCGAACTCCGTCAGGGCAAAGTCAAGAATATCACCGATTTCGGCGCGTTCATCGACCTCGGCGGCGTGGACGGCCTGCTCCACATCACCGATATGTCCTGGGGCCGCATCACGAACCCGAAGGAAATGCTCGAAGTCGGACAGGAAATCGAGGTCATGGTCCTCGATATCGACTTCGCCAAAGAGCGCGTCTCCCTCGGCCTCAAGCAGAAGTCCGCGAATCCGTGGGACGAAGTGGAAACGAAGTACCCCGTCGGCACCACCGTCAAAGGCCACGTGGTCAACATCATGCCCTACGGCGCGTTCGTCGAGATCGAACAGGGCGTCGAAGGCCTCATCCACGTCTCCGAAATGTCCTGGACCAAGCGCATCACGAAGGCCAGCGACGTCGTCAGCACCGGCGAGGAAGTCGAAGCTGTCATCCTCGAGGTCAACAAGGCTGAAAAGAAGATCTCCCTCGGTCTCCGCCAGAAGACGCGCAATCCGTGGGAAGTCCTCGCCGAGAAGTATCCTCCCGGAAGCCACATCAAGGGCAAGGTCCGCAATATGACCACCTACGGCGCGTTCGTCGAGATCGAAAACGACATCGACGGCATGATCCACGTCTCCGACATGTCCTGGACCCGCAAGATCAACCATCCGAACGAAGTCCTGAAGGTTGGCGAAGAAGTCGAAGCCGTCATCCTCGACATCGATCCGCAGCAGCAGCGCATCTCCCTCGGCCTGAAGCAGACCGAAAACGATCCGTGGGCCAACATCGAGCAGTGCTACAAGATCGGCGATGTCGTGAAGGGCAAAGTCACGAAGGTCACCGCGTTCGGCGCCTTCATTGAGCTCTCCAACAAGATCGACGGTCTCGTCCACATCTCCCAGATCTCCCGCGACCATGTCGAAAAGGTCAAAGACAAACTCAATCTCGGCGACGAGATCGAGGCCGTCGTGATCAAGATCGACAAGGACGAACGCCGTATCGGTCTCAGCATCAAGGCCCTTGAAGAAGGCGCGATCACCGAGGAGGCCATCAAGGCCGCCGACGAAGAAGTCACCGCCTCCCTCAAGCCGGGCGAAGCCCTCGGCGATATGAGCACGATCTTCGGCAACGCCTTCGACAACCTCGACCAGAAGCAAGACTGATCGAAGTTCCGAGCGCTGTAAGACAGTCTCACGAGCCCTGCATGGAATCCGTTCCGTGCGGGGCTTTTTCTCGCCCCTGTGCTTGAGCGAAGCCAAGCACTGCACAATACACGCATTGCGGGGCTTTTTCTTTGTTGAAAAACGGGAAACAGGATTGCATTTTCCCTTGTGACGGGGTATGTTATTGGAAGGGCAGGGGGACGCTTTGTTCTTCATGCCCGGAATTCAACGGAAAACAAAAGGGGGAAGACTATGAAAAAAAGCTTTTTCATCTTCGGGATCGTGTCGTCGATCGCAGCGGCGCTGATCGGGTGCGAGACCACGTCCGACATCGCGGCAGTGAAGGATTTCGAGCCGGAACGCTACATGGGCACGTGGTACGAGATCGCGCGTCTGCCGCAGTATTTCGAACGTGATCTGGACGAGGTAACGGCGCAATATACCCTCGAAGACGACGGGACGATCAAGGTCGTGAACAGCGGGAAACGCGACGGCGAAGCGACATCCGCCACAGGCTCGGCCCATCTCAAATACCCGTACGCGAAGCCGCTCGCGGGCGAACTTCGCGTGACGTTCTTCTGGCCGTTCTACGCCGACTACCGCATCATTGAGCTCGCGCCCGATTACAGTTATGCCGTCGTGACTGCCGGAAGCCGTGATTACTTCTGGGTGCTGTCCCGCACGCCGACCATGCCGAAGGAACAGCTCGACGGCATTCTGGATCGTGCGAAGAGGTGGGGCTTCGACCTCGGCGAACTGGAATACCCTTCTCCCGTTTCCGACAGCAAATAGTTTTCACAAAACATCATTTTTCACCTCGCATCCCGAAAAAAGTCGAAAAAAGCTGAGAATCGCGGTTGACTTTTGCGGGAAACGGGTGTAAAGTAATAGCATTATGAAAACTTACGCAAACAAATCCATCTTTTCGAGCTGGTGGCGCTGGCGCTGATTCCGCCAGGGCTGGATTGTTTGTATCTTAGAAACAAAATGACCTCATGGCGGATCAATCAAGTGATTGACCCGCCTTTTTCTTTCAAGACCGCATCCGGACCTGGCAACCGGGATGCGGTTTTTCTTTTTCCGAAACAAATCAATTAACATATCAAACACAAAACTCAAAACAGAAACACAACAGGAGAAACCATGAAAGAAACAACGTTGGACGAATTCCGGGCGCTGGCTCAGCACGGCGAAGTCGTGCCTGTCTGCCGCGAGATCCCGGGCGACATGGACACGCCGGTGTCCGTGCTGGAACGATTCGTGCAGGACGACTACATCGCGCTGCTGGAAAGCGTGGAGGGCGGCGAAAACCTTGGACGGTACTCATTCCTAGGTGTGAACCCATACGGGCTCTTCACGGTCGAGGACGGCGTGCCTTACCTGGAAATGCACGGCGAACGCCGCGCCCTTTCGTTCGAGGGCAATCCTCTGAACGCGCTCCGCGGCATCATCGGCGGCAAGAAAGTCGCACACGACCCGGAACTGCCCCCGCTGCCGGGCGGCGCGATCGGCTGCCTGAGCTACGAGGCGGCGTGCCTCTTCGAGGAGCTTCCTGCGCCGAAGGGCGGTTTCGATGGCCCGGTCTGCGCGTTCATGCTCACGAACGAGATCATCGCGTTCGACAACAAGCGCCACACGATCAAGGTCGTGGTGAACGTGGAACCGGCGCATTTCTCCAACCTTGAAGAGGCGTTCGAAAGCGCAAGCCACCGCATCGCCGAGATCATCAAAAAGATCTGCCAGCATCGCCCCGCGCGTACCGAATACGTGTCCGACGCCCACGTGGAACTGAAGCCGGAAATGACGCACGAGGCGTTTCTGGAGATGGTGAAGAAGGCGAAACGCTGCATCGTGGACGGCGAAGTGATCCAGGTCGTACCGTCGCAGGCATTCTCCGCCGAATCCGACATCCCGCCGTTCAGCATCTACCGCGCGCTGCGCCTCATCAACCCCTCGCCCTACATGTTCTACCTGAAGCTCGGCGACCAGCTCCTGATCGGGTCCTCGCCGGAAACGCTCGTGCGCCTCGAAAACGGCGTTTCGACGGTGCGTCCCATCGCCGGGACGCGTCCCCGCGGCATCACCGCCGAAAAGGACGCCGCGCTGGAGAAATCGCTTCTCGCGGACGAGAAGGAACGCGCGGAACACCTGATGCTGGTCGACCTGGGCCGCAATGACATCGGCCGCACCGCGAAGCCCGGCAGCGTGCTGGTGGCGGACTTCATGCATGTGGAACGCTTCTCGCACGTGATGCACCTGGTGAGCAGTGTGGAAGGACAGCTCCGCGACGACTGCGACGCGTTCGACCTGGTCGCCTCGGCGTTCCCCGCCGGAACGCTCACCGGCGCCCCGAAGATTCGCGCCATGGAGCTCATCCACGAGTTCGAGCCCGGTCCGCGCGGGTTCTACGGCGGCGCGGTCGGCTACTTCAGCGCAGACGGCAACATGGACCTCGCGATCACGATCCGCACGATCGAAGTGCGTGACGGCCGCATCAAGGTGCAGGCCGGATGCGGCATCGTGGCGGATTCCGTGCCGGAGATGGAGTATCAGGAAACGCTGAACAAGGCGCGCGCGCTGGTGAAAGCCGTGGAATTCGCGGAGAAGGGACTGAAATAATGATCTTCATGCTTGACAATTACGATTCGTTCACGTACAATCTGGTCCACATGCTCGCGAAGACCGGACAGCACATCGTCGTGAAGCGCAACCGCGAGGTCACGCCCGCCGACGTGCTGGCGATGAATCCGCAGGCGATCCTGCTGTCGCCCGGCCCGGGCCGCCCGGAGAACGCCGGCTGCATGATCGACCTGATCGCCGCGGCCGCGGGCAAGATACCGATGCTGGGCGTGTGCCTGGGGCATCAGGCCATCGGCGCGCATTTCGGCGCGCAGGTGGTCCACGCGAAGACCATCATGCACGGCAAAACGTCGGCCATCCGCCACGACGGACAGGGACTTTTCGAAGGGCTGCCGCAGGGATTCCTGGCGGTGCGCTACCATTCGCTCGCGTTGCTCGCGTCGAGCATCCCGGACGCCATGACTGTCACGGCGAAGACCGACGACGGCGAGATCATGGGTGTGCGGATTCGGCCCGAAGGCGGCGCGGTCGTCGAAGGCATCCAGTACCACCCGGAATCCATTATGAGCGAATTCGGACTGAAACAGATCAAAAACTTTTTAAGAGAGGCAGGCATCACATGCTGAACGATGCGTTGAAGAAAGTGGTCGGCGGAGGCTCGCTGACCGAAACCGAGAGCGCGGCCATGGTCCAGGCCATCGCCGATGGCGAAAACAACGCCGCCGCGGCGGGCTTGCTCGCGGCGATGTCCATGCGCGGCGAGACCGTGCAGGAAATGACCGGGGCCGCGAACTTCCTGCGCGACCACATGATCGCGGTATCCGCGGGCGAATGCTCCGACATCGTGGGCACCGGCGGCGACGGCGGCAAGTCGTTCAATATTTCCACGGCGGCGTCGCTGGTCGCGGCGGGTGCAGGGGTCCGCATGGCAAAGCACGGCAACCGGGCCGTCTCCGGCAAATGCGGCGCGGCGGACGTGCTGGAGGAGCTCGGCGTGCCGCTGGACGAGAACGCGGACGCGCTGGCGGCTTCGGTCCGCGGCAACGGCATCGCGTTCCTTTTTGCGCGCAATCTGCACCCGGTGATGGCGAAAGTCGCGCCGCTTCGCCGCGACCTCGGCATCCGCACGATTTTCAACCTGGTCGGCCCGCTGTCGAATCCGGCACGTGCCACGCACATGGTCGTGGGTGTGTACCACGAACGCCTCGTGAAGCCGTTTGCGGAAGTCCTGCGAAATCTGGGCGTGAAGAGCGGACTGGTGGTCCACAGCGCCGACGGTCTCGACGAGATATCCAGTCTGGCCGTCACCCAGGCCGCCGAGCTCTCCGGCGACGGCATCCGCGAGATCACGCTCGACCCGGCGGAACTCCTGACCGATTCCGCGCTCCGCACAGGTTCCCTTGCGGGCGGCGACAAGACCGAAAACGCGCGCATCCTGCTCGATATTCTGAGCGGACGCGACCGCACCGCCAAACGCGGCGCCGTGCTGCTGAACGCCGCCGCCATCTGCTGCGCCGCCGGGCTCGGCGAATCCGTCAAGGCGTGCATCCCGCTCGCGGCGCAGTCCATCGATTCCGGCGCGGCCATGGAAAAACTCGAAAGGCTGAAAGCGTGAACAACATTTTACAGGAAATCGTGGAACGCAACCGGCCCGCGCTGGCGGAACGCAAACGCGCTCTGCCTCTGCCCGAGCTCGCCGCGATCGCGGCGGATGCGCCGGCGCGTCCGAAGTTCGCCGAGACGTTCCGGGGACCGGGTATTCATGTGATCGCCGAGCTCAAAAAAGCGTCGCCATCGAAGGGCCTGATCCGCGAAAATCTGGATGTGCCCGAGCTGGTGAAACAACTTGAAGACGCCGGGGCGGCGGCGCTGTCCGTGCTGACCGAACCGTTTTATTTCAAAGGCGGGCTGGAGAACCTGCGGAAGGCTGCGGCGACGGTGTCGCTTCCGCTTCTGCGGAAAGACTTCATCTTCGATCCATACCAGATTCTCGAAGCGAAAGCCAACGGCGCTTCGGCCATACTGCTGATCGTTGCCATGCTGGACGCGGACATGTTCAAACTTCTGCTGGATTTCGCGCACGAACTCGGGCTCGACGTGCTCGGGGAAGCCCACACGGAGGCCGAACTCGAACTCGCCGCGACCGCCGATCTGTGCGGCGTGAACGCCCGCGACCTGAAGACCTTCTCCACCTCGCTGGAGGCGTCCGCCGGACTGATCGCCAAACTCAAAGAGAGCGGCAAACCCGTCATCGCCGAGAGCGCCGTCCGCACGCACGAAGATATTATGATGCTGCACGAGGCGGGCGCGTCGGGATTCCTGATCGGCGAAACGCTGATGCGGGCCGATGTTCCCGGCGACAAACTGAAGGAGCTGCTAGCATGATCCTGAAGCTGTGCGGCATCACGCGGGTCGAAGATATGGCCGCCGCAGCCCGGGCGGGCGCGGATTACGCGGGCATGGTCCTCGTGCCCGGCACGCCCCGGTTCGTCCCGCGCGGACGCATCGCGGAGCTGATGTCCGCCGCACCGTGCAAAAAAGTCTTCGTGGTGCGCGATATGCCGCTGGACGAACTCAACGCCCTGATTGCGGAGTTCCGCCCGGACGTCGTTCAGCTTCACGGCCACGAAACACCCGATTATGCAAACTCCGTGACCGGAGCGGAAGTCTGGAAGGCGTTCAATCTGAACGCGGAAGGCGTCCTCGCCGAAGCGGAGGCGTTTCCATGTGCGATGGTCGTGGCGGATTCGGGCGGCGGCACGGGCCGCGTCTGCCGCTGGGACCTCGCGGAAAAGCTCGCCCGCAAACGCCCGATCATGCTCGCAGGCGGCATCACGCCGGAGAACGTCCGCGAGGCGGTCGCGCAGGTGCGGCCCGCCGGGATTGACGTTTCCAGCGGCGTGGAGTCCGCGCCGGGCGTCAAAGACAGTCAATTCATACAAACACTTGTTGAAAGGATCCATATATGAACACCCATTACGGCATCTACGGCGGCCAGTACGTCGCCGAGACCCTGACCGGGGCGCTCCGCGAACTGGAGGCCGCCTATTTCGAAGCGAAGAAAGACCCGGCGTTCCAGGCGGAACTGGACGACCTGATGCGCAACTACGTGGGGCGCGAATCGCCGCTGTACTTCGCGAAACGCCTCACGGAGCATTGCGGCGGGGCGGACATCTACCTCAAACGCGAGGACCTGAACCACACCGGCGCGCACAAGATCAACAACACCATCGGGCAGGCCCTGCTCGCCCGCCGCATGGGCAAGAAACGCCTGATCGCGGAGACCGGAGCCGGGATGCACGGCGTGGCCACCGCGACCGTGGCCGCGCTCTTCGGCATGGAATGCGAAGTCTTCATGGGCGAGGTTGACGTGGCGCGGCAGGCCCCGAACGTGGAGCGCATGCACGCGCTCGGCGCGAAGGTGCGTTCCATCAAGGAAGGCTCCCGCACGCTGAAGGACGCCATGAACGCCGCTCTGCGCGAGTGGACCGCCACCAGCAAAGAGACGTTCTACCTGATCGGCACGGCGGCCGGCCCGTACCCGTACCCGATGATCGTGAAGGATTTCCAGTCCGTCATTGGACGCGAGACGCGGAAACAGTGCCTCGAACGCTGCGGACGGCTCCCGGACGAGGTCGTGGCATGCGTCGGCGGCGGCAGCAACGCCATCGGCATGTTCGCCGGATTCCTCGACGATCCGGCCGTGAAGCTGGTCGGCGCGGAAGCGGGCGGCCTCGGCATCGCGTCCGGCAAGCACGCCGCGAGCATCAATGGCGGCCGCGTGGGCATCCTGCACGGCATGAAGGCGTATTTCCTGCAGGACAAGAACGGCCAGATGCTCGACACTCATTCGGTCTCCGCCGGGCTGGACTACTCCGGCGTCGGCCCGGAACACTGTTTCCTGGCGGACACGAAACGCGCCCGCTACACCGTGGTGACAGACGAGGAAGCCGTGGCGGCGTTCGACCTGCTCTGCCGTCTGGAGGGCATCATCCCCGCGCTGGAAAGCTCTCATGCCGTGGCGCAGGCGGTGAAGGACGCGGCGGAACTCGGCCGCGGCAGGATCATCGTCGTGAACCTTTCCGGTCGCGGCGACAAGGATATGGACAACATCAGAACCTACAAGGTGAATCATGGACAGACTTTCTAATATCTTCGCTTCGAAAAAGCCGCTCGTCGTCTTCACGACCGCGGGCTATCCCGACCCGGAAACGAGCGAAAAGGGCATCGTGGCCGCCATCGAAAACGGCGCGGACGTGATCGAACTCGGCGTGCCGTTCTCCGATCCGATGGCCGACGGCCCCGTCATCGCCGCCGCCTCGCAGAAAATCGCCGATTCCGGCTACAGCATCAACGACGTGCTCGCGCTCGCCGGACGCATCCGCGCGAAGTTCCCGGATGTCGGCATCATCCTCTTCAGCTACATGAACCCGATGCTGCACTACGGCTACGACGCGCTCTGCGCCGAGCTCGCCCGCATCGGCGTGGACGGCGTTCTGCCGGTCGACCTGCCGCTGGAGGAACGCGACGAACTGCTTGGCCCGTGCCGCGCCAACGGCCTGCACATGATCCCGCTGGTGTCGCCGCTGACCCCGCTGGACCGCGTGAAGAAGATCGTGGACGGCATGAGCGGATTCGTGTACTACATCAACGTGGCGGGCGTGACCGGAGCGCGCCGCGGACTTCCGGCCGACTATCCGCAGCTCGTCGCCGCCGTGAAATCCGTGACCTCGCTCCCGGTCGCCTCCGGTTTCGGCATTGCGGACGCGGAAACGGCCGCCGAAGCGGCACGCCATGCCGACGGCGTGATCTCCGGCTCCGGGTTCGTGAAGGCGCTCGGCGAAAGCGTGGAGAAGGCCGCGGCGTTCGTGAAAACGCTCGCGCACGGCATCGCCTCCGTAAAACAGTAACGGAATCGGGGCAGGGGGCCGGTCCTCTTTCCCGGCCTTCTGCTTTTCTTCCTTTTTGGATGTCTTCGGCTTAATCGCGGGGACATCCTTCTTTTTTTTCTTGATATTCGCGGAAACAGCAGTATATTTATGAGAAAGATAAACGCAAACGACCGGAGATGACAAATTGGTAAAAACGAATTTCCCGAACAGGCGGAACGGATCGAACCGGGGCGGACGGCGCAATACGATGTCGGATTTCGAGAGAGATACCCTGGTCGAACGGAACAACGGTCGTTTCCGGCGTTCGGCCGCCGAACTGGTCGCCGACTTCTGGCCGCTGGCGATCGTTCCGGCGCTGGTCGTGACGCTATGCCTGTGGCATTTGTTTGACGTTCAGGAGGGCATCCTGTGGCGCGCCGCCGTTTTCGCCGGGATCGCCACGGCGTTTGTGCTGAACAGCCTGTTCACGATCTGGTTCTACAAAACGGACAAACGGCAGGCGGAACGGCAGCTTCGGCGGATTCCGGAGTTCAGCCTGCATTTCTGGGAACTCTTCTGCGGCTGGCCGGGCGCGCTGTATGCCCAGAAGAAATACCACCACAAATGGAAGAAGACGTCGTACATGATCGTCTTCTGGCTGTATGTCGTCCTGAACGTGGCGGTCGTGCTCGGAGTTGCTTTCCCGGAGCTTTCCCTTCCCGTCCTGCGGTACGCGAACGAGGCGCTGAAGAGCCTGTTCGGCAAGGGCTGAGTTTCAGATCCTGCCGGATTCCTGAAGCGCGGCGAACGCGTATTCCAAATACTGCCGCGCCTTCGCCGTGAGGGTGTTCAGGCCGAAGAGCCGGATCGTCTCGCGGAACAGCACGTCCTTTTCGCAGGACGCGAAATCGAACAGCACTTCGCACATGGCGTTCGCGAGCTCCTCGGGCGGGATTTCGTCAATTGCGCGCTTGCTTTCCTTGTCCGTTCCGACGCGGTAGTCGAGATAGTCGGCGGGGGCGACGCCGTCCGGCCAGTAGACCGGCTCGTCGGCGCAGCAGGTCGTCACGAGCTTGGCGGGGAGGCATTCCTTCAGGACGGCGGCGATGTTGCCGCCCGCGCGGGCGAAGCCCCAGGCCTT